>Ga0206930_1029_pt1 | contig 35771 bp, 36 predicted proteins | sample Alteio_BWOrgHeat_20_FD_152939 | JGI IMG/M metagenome (GOLD analysis project Ga0206930, IMG submission 152939) | Enriched cells from forest soil in Barre Woods Harvard Forest LTER site, Petersham, Massachusetts, United States -... | ecosystem: Environmental > Terrestrial > Soil > Temperate forest >... | reverse complement strand
TTGTATTAGTTATAAAGGCCGAATCAGATGAATCTTTTGTAGCGATAAGAAACTGATATTGGGATATTACTTACGTGTATGAGAAGAGAAATGCTGCGTATGTTGTTTATACTCATTGTAATACAATTTATATTGACCTCGTGCTTGCTTGGTCTCCATAAATTTCACTTTTTCATAGCCTAAATCATTCATTGATTGCATGAATTTATTTGATGGAATTTTGCACTTTAAACCAAAAGTGATTTGTTCAATCGCTTCTGGTGGAAACGAGAACAATCCTTTCCGTTCGGTTTGAATTCGAACTTCTTCTTCATATTCCCAATGTTTTGATTTGCAAAACGGCGCGAAATTTATCGCATTTTGAGCATCTTTGAGTGGATCTAAAATTGGGAAATCATCGTAATAAACTACAGGTTTTACTATTTTAAATGTCTCTATCAAAATATCAGTTCTAAATTTTATACAGACCCCCTTGTGACAATCTGCATAATGAGCCCATAAGAGTAAATTATCAGAGTCTTTTGAGAATGAACAAATGCCACAACTATCCAATTTAATCTGTAAAGCTTCAGTAAGATTTTCTCTGTCGATAAGTCTATCAAATACCTTCAACAACAATTTGAAGTCTGTCTTTTCAACGTCTAAAGATGGAATGTTAAAACCATATTCCCATCCAGTATTTATAACACCAGGAAATAAGTATAATTTGCAATCAAAAGGGTCATTAAATTCTTTTGGAGAGGGAAACCATAGTTGCTTATTTCTTATTAATTCATAAAAATAATCATCCAATTTTACATATTTATAAATAAACTCGGGCAACGATGGTTCCATATAATTTAAAACTTAAATATAGGAAAATCACCTAAATATAAAGAGTTACATAGTCGCTGTTCGCCTACCAGCTTCTCAATTAGCCAGTGCCAGCAAACCATGCACATCCAGTGCCTTTGTAAACATCGTCAGTTCACCATTCTCATCTTTAGGCCATTGTTCTTTCGGCCTGTCCCAATACAGCTCCACGCCGTTATGGTCAGGATCATCCAAATAAATAGCTTCTGATACCCCATGATCTGATGCGCCGGTTATTGGATATTTGGCATCGATGAGCCGTTTAAGGACAATGGCGAGGTCTTTTCTTTCAGGGTATAATATCGCGGTATGGAACAATCCGGGAGCGGTTTCAGGTGCCGGCGGCTGGCCAAGGCTGTGCCAGGTATTAAGGCCGATGTGATGGTGATACCCCCCTGCCGATATAAAGGCGGCTTGCGTGCCGTACTTCATCATCAGATCAAAACCCAGTAATCCGCAGTAAAAATCTATAGAGCGTTGTAGGTCGCTCACCTTCAGATGAACGTGGCCTATGCGGGTATTTGCAGGTACTTTATATTCTTCCATATTCATTTATATGTTTAAACATCAAATTTACAGCAAACTAATTCTAACTTTGTACCATGCTTGTAAAATCTGCCGAATTCATTTGCAGCAATACCCAGATATCCAAATTGCCGCCACCGGTAAAGCCTGAATATGCTTTCATCGGCAGATCAAATGTAGGGAAATCATCCCTCATCAATATGCTTACGGGCAAAAAGGGTTTGGCCAAAACTTCGCAAACGCCCGGTAAAACTCAGTTGATCAATCATTTTTTAATAAACGATAGCTGGTATATTGTCGATCTGCCCGGGTATGGCTACGCGCGTATCTCTAAAAGCAAAAAGGAAGACTGGAATAAATTTATCCGCACCTACCTCGACAAGCGCGAGAGCCTGCAATGCGTGATGGCGCTGATCGATAGTCGCCTGGAGCCGCAAAAAATAGACCTGGAGTTTTGTAACTGGCTGGGTGAAAAAGGCTTGCCATTTGTGCTGGTTTTTACCAAGGCTGATAAGCAATCCGCAGTAAAAACAGACCAGAACGTTGCTAAGTTTAAAAAGGCATTATTAGCTACCTTTGATGAAGTGCCCGATTGCTTTTTCACTTCGGCAGAAACGCATTTGGGGCATGATGAGCTGTTAAATTTTATTGATGGGGTGAACAGGAAGTTTGTAGTGCCGGAATATAAACCGAAGAATTTAAATATCGAACACTGAATTTTGAATAATGAATATTGAGGCGTTTTGGCTTCGATACTCTAAATTCGGCATTCGATATTCATTATTATAAAACATATGAAAAAGTATCTTTCATTAGTCACATTTACGCATACCATTTTTGCCATGCCCTTTGCCTTTATCGGGTTCTTTTTGGCGGTTACCACCACCAGCTATAAATTCGATTGGCTGAAGCTGGTGCTGATGGTGCTTTGCATGGTATTTGCCCGTAACTCCGCCATGGCCTTTAACCGCTATTTGGATAGGGACATTGATGCCAAAAACCCACGAACCAAAGTGCGCGATATCCCGGCAGGAAGAATCAGCCCGGCATCGGCCTTAACATTTACGCTGATCAACTGCGCCTTGTTTATTACCACCACATGGTTCATCAACAGGCTTTGCTTTTACTTGTCGCCAGTAGCTTTAATGGTTGTACTGGGCTATAGCGCTACCAAGCGATTTACGGCGCTTTGTCATTTGGTGCTGGGGTTGGGGTTATCCCTAGCTCCTATTGGCGCTTATTTGGTAGTGACCGGGCACTTTGCTTTGCTCCCTATATTCTTTTCATTATCCGTATTATGCTGGGTAAGCGGTTTCGATATTATTTATGCTTTGCAGGATGAAGACTTCGATCGCAATGAGCAACTGCACTCCATACCTGCATGGCTGGGTAAGGTAAATGCTTTGCGATTATCCAGCGTATTGCATGTGCTGTCGGCAACGTTTATTGTGATGCCCGTGATATTTACGCATGTAGGCTGGCCTTATTATATCGGTATCGGCTTCTTTTGCGCCATGCTGATCTACCAGCACCGCTTGGTAAAGCCAAACGACCTGAGTAGGGTAAACTTCGCCTTCATGACCACCAACGGCATTGCCAGTGTAGTATTTGCCGCATTCTTTTTGCTGGACAGGCTTTGGATAAGATAGAATGATTTCGAATTTCGAATGTTCAATTTCGGATTTGTTATATTTACCTTATGAATACTACCGAAGCGCTTGCCATTTTCAGAAAGAGCCTGGAGAAATTTGTTGAGTTTAATGAAGCTGAATGGATCGTTTTTACCCAGCATCTGAGTTTCAGCAGTCTTAAAAAAAAGCATTACTTTGCCGAATATGGAAGGGTGTGCGATAAGGTAGGTTTCATCGTTTCTGGTTGTGTTCGTTACTTCCACATGAAGGATGGACAGGACATTACCGGGTATTTTAGCTTTGAAAACGAGTTGGTAAGTTCCTACAAAAGTTACGTAACAGGCCTGCCAGGTTATACTTATATACAGGCTTTAGAAGATACCAGGCTGATCACCTTTACCCGTAAGGACATGGACGATATGCTGAATAACCCCATGCTGGCCTATAAAATGGAACGCTTCGGCAGAATGATAGGCGAACATTACCTGTGCTGTTACGAAGACCGGGTAGTTTCGTTCCTCACCCAAAGCCCCGAGGAGCGCTACCTGCAATTACTGAGCACTGGCAGGGAAATATTACAACGCATGCCCCAGCATTACGTCGCCAACTTTTTGGGTATCACACCGGTTTCGCTTTCGCGGATAAGGAAGAGGATATTAATGCCCGTGAAGTGAGTTCGGAATGCGGAATGCCGATTGCGGAATTTTTATTCCCGATCATTCCGCATTTGACATTTCGCAATCCGCATTACATCAGCCGTTCATCCCAAAAATAGTCTTCCGTTCTTACAAGGGAAACCTTGCTTTTAAAATCAGGATGGTTGGTGTTGATGATATAATTATATTCCCTGGGAATAACCGCCGAGGGCACCCTTAAAACAAGTGATTGATTGCCCTGATACCAGTTGTTGCCCAATTGCTGCAGTTCAGGATAAGCGATCATGCTTCTCCAGTTTTTAGGCAGATCATTTTGCAACAGATGTGTGAATAAGCCTTCTTCATCAGCAATGGAAATGATCATCACCTTATATTTAAAGGCGGGAGATATAGAATTTTGATGCACGATCAGCTCTAATGTAGATAAAGCCCGTGAGCTTCCCGTATACACTATAAACTGATCGTCAAAGTTCCACCTGTTTGCTCTTCCCGATGCTGTAATTTCTTTTGAATAGGATTCCCTGGAAATTCTGAATACTTCCATTGTTATTAAGCATTGTCGCCGTATTCCAATGCTGTAAGGCGGTCGTCAATAAATTTGATGCCGCTATTAGTATTCATATACTCGATGGGAGCTTTTTTGTCGAAGAAGAAGTTCTCCTTTATCAGCCAGTTCGAGAAGTTTTCCTTGGTTTCAAAAACTTCGATGCCATGTTTTATTAACGACAGGGCCATCACAGCCTGCTCCTTAATACGCGCCTTTATAATGCTATCGGGCTTTTTATACGACCGGAATGTTTTTACACTGATGTCCAACCAATCAGATATTTTTTCATCATTAAACAAGGTCAGGTCCTTTATAGCCTGCAAATGCTGCGGCCCTACTTTGCCCGATTTGATCATTCCAAGTGTTATATTCGTATCTACCCTTGATGGGATGTTTCTTAATAAATTAGCTTCTGCAACTGTCATGATACAAGTATAGGCAAAATTCCCTTACCAAGCAAGGACTTTTTACCTTTTTGTTGAACTAAGATTAAATAAATTCGAAATCGAACATTCGAAATTCGAAATCCTCCAAATTCTTATCTTAAGTTAACGTTTTAGGCAACAACGCTCCCATACCTTTGTCTTAATCAAAAACAAAAAGATCATGCACACTATTTTAGGAGCCGGCGGACCAGTAGCAAATGCACTCACCCGCGAATTATTGAACAACAACGAAACAATACGCCTGGTTAGCCGCAAGCCTATCCAGCCACAGGGAAAAAACATTACCTGGAAAAAAGCCGACCTGCTTAACTACGCAGAGTTGATTGAAGCCTCAAAGGGTTCATCAGTGATCTACCTTACAGCAGGTTTGATTTATGATAAAAAGATATGGCAGGCACAATGGCCGGTAATCATGCAAAACTTTATCAACCTGGGCAGGGAAACAGGTGCCAGGCTGATCTTTTTTGACAATGTTTACAGCTACGGACTGGTTAATGGCCCAATGATCGAAACTACACCGTATAACCCATCGAGTATAAAAGGAGGCATTCGTGCCAAAATAGCTACCCAATTGCTGGATGAAGCTAAAGCGGGTAATATCAAAGCCACAATAGCCCGCGGAGCCGATTTCTATGGCGCTGAAAATAAGAACGGGATATTGGACTTTATGATTTTGGATAAATATTCCAAAAAACAAAAGGCGCAATGGATCGGCAATCCTCAAAAACTGCACAATTTCAGTTTCATTCCAGATATGGGTAAGGGCATGTATTTGCTTGGTCAGAATCCGGAAAGTGATAACCAAATATGGCATATGCCCACAGCAGCGCCGCTAAAAGGGATGGGATTTATAGAAATGGGATCTAATATATACGGCATTGAGCCAAAATACATGCCTCTAAAAAAATGGATGCTGCAGTTATTTGGACTATTTGATAAAACTACAAGCGAACTGGTAGAAATGTATTACCAGTATGACCATGATTATAATTTCAACTCTTCTAAATTTGAAAAAGCATTTAACTTTAAGCCGACTTCATATGAGGATGGGATAAAACTGATGTCGGAAACTATTTATAGAAAATAAAAATGGCAGGAGATACATCCAAATATGCGCATACGGAAAGAGAACGGAAGTTTCTATTACAACACTCCGCGAACATGGTAAACGGGCTGCCTTATAAACAAATAGCTGATCATTATATCAAAAACAGCTCTTTACGCTTCAGGAGAGTAACCGATGGCGAAAGCGTAATATGGAAATTAACAAAGAAATCGCAAAGCATTGATGGCAAAGCGCAAATAACAACCATTTATCTTACAGAAGCAGAATACGGCCTTTTGAACATTTTTGATGCGATCTTAGTTGAAAAGATAAGGTATATTAAAGCTTACGACAATTTTGTAATTGGTATTGATAAATATTCAAAGGGAAATGATGAATTGTGGCTCGCTGAAGTTGAGTTTAATTCAGACGAGGAAATGAGCAGCTTTACTTTACCTTTTGATTACCTGGCCGAAGTAACAGATGATATAAATTATAACGGATTCGCGTTAGCTGAGAAATTTGGCGAGTCGTATAACTGCTGATCTTTATTTGACATCAGGATACTTTTTACTATCATTTAAAGTAAAAATAATAATAGTGATGAGTACTGTTTGTGTGATCAGCGAAGGGATCGAATTACCTAAAGGATCGGGCAGGTGCTTGGTGAAGTAATTGTGATAGTGCGTGTAAATGGCCCCTATCATATCGCACATTAAAAGCAAGGCTGCATATAATACCGTTTTCCTGAAAAGAAGCCCGATACCGCCTAATAGTTCAATGGCAATTATAAATATGTAAAAGGGCTCGCTATACCCCGATATTGTAAAAAATTGCATGTATCGGGTATAAAAGAAAAAGCTCCCGATCGAGGAGTAGAAAAATACTGATGCAACTGAAAACCTTATCAGTTTGTATAAAAAGGGCGCATTTTGAAACAGCAGGGAATCAAATGTTTTCTGCTTTTGCTTAAAAAAGAAACCGATCACAACATAGCCGATAAAGCACCCGGCATAAAAGGAATAAGAAATAATATAGCCTGAATGTAATATATGGGCCAGGGTGGCATTTCTCGGAAACGGCAAGCTCAATATCCTTATCCCATAAAATCCTGTCTGGATAAGGAACAGCGTAATTACAAACCTTATCAACCAGATACATGCCTTAACGTTGGCAATAAGAATAATTATTATCGCAATAATAAATCCGGTTAAAGCAATTAAGTAGGCTTGCAGATCGGTCATGTGGAATCAGGAATTTCATCCCAATTTATCTTGCCGACTCTATTTATTGTTATGAATTCAATAAATAAGGTTATTAATTCAATAAAGCAGCGCGAAATTTTAACAGTGTGATTTCGCGTTATCAGAAAGAGATTTCCTCAATCACTACCGGATCATTGAAATTGCTGTAACGCAGCCATTTGGGAGATACTTTGATATGTACCAACCCGGACCACGTTTGTGCCCGCTCCCTCCCATCCGGGTAAGCTTCAAAGTATATTTCTTTTAGTTGTTGAGCTTCGGCATCATCGCCCAAAATCTCAGCCTTGCCCTCATATTGTACTGTGGTTTCATTATCCCAGCCGATCACTATTGCCACGGATGTATTTTGCAGAATATTTTGGTACTTGCGCGATGATTTAACCGTATCAAGTATGACCTCCAGCTGATCAGAAACAGCTATGCCAACCAGCGCTGCTTCGGGCTTACCAAACTTATTGATGGTAGAAACCACACCCAGCGGTTTCTGTTTGATGAATTGATAAACCCTATCCTTCATATCAAAATATTAAACTACGTAAATTAAAGGTAAATCATTTTCCACTACCAAAACAATGCAACCGGCTCATTATTAAACAGATTATTGCCATAAAAGAACAGTATACCATGCAAAATGCTTACCTTAGGTCAACCGACTAATCTTAAACAATGAACCTGAGAACCATTTCATTCGTCCTTATACTATTATTTTGTATCAGCTGTAAAAAAAAGGAAAATTCAAATCCAAACCTAAACGTTAATAATACCATCCCCGACGTACCTAACGATCAGCATGTTTCTGTCCTCACTCAACATAATAACAATACAAGAGCAGGCTTGAACGACCAGGAGAAAAAATTAACTACCAGTAATGTCAATCCGACGCAGTTTGGGAAACTATTCTCGCTGGCTGTAGACGACCAGGTTTATGCACAACCACTCATTGTTGGAAACATTACCATCAATTCGGCTATACATAACATGGCTTTGATAGCTACCGTCAATAATTCTGTTTATGCATACGATGGCGATAGTGGTAAGCTATTCTGGAATAAAAACTATACGGAAGCAGGTATGAGGCCTCCCCGAAATACCGATATGACCGGCGCCTGCAGTGGCGCATATCCTAATTTCTCAGGAAATATGGGTATTGTTGGCACGCCCGTAATTGATTCGGTTAGCAGGATCATTTATTTTGTAGCGAGGAGTACCAACAGTAATGGCACCAGCTATGTACAATACCTGCATGCGGTAAATATTTTAACCGGTGGCGAACAGCCCGGCAGCCCGGTAAAGATCACCGCTACTTATAATGGTAATGGCGATGGAAGCGTTAACAATGTATTGACTTTTGATGCGCAGAAACAGAACCAGCGCGCAGGGTTAACCTTGCTCAATGGACTGGTATATGTTACATTTTCTTCACATTGCGACTGGGGGCCCTATCACGGATGGATATTGGGTTATAACGCGGGCTCATTGCAACAGCAAATAATTTATAATGATACGCCAAATGGCGTGGATGGCGGGATATGGGAAAGCGGTACGGGAATGGCCGCTGACGCGCAAGGTAATTTGTATGTGGTTACCGGCAATGGCACTGTAGGTGTAACTGGTGACCCAACGGCAGCTATAAACCGTGGAGAAAGTGCCATGAAGCTTATACCATCAGGGTCAACCCTGGCGATAGCCTCGTATTTCACACCTTATAATTTTCAGCACCTGGAAGATGAGGACCTTGACTATGGCACAATGGGTGCATTTTTAGTACCTAATTCAAACTATTATTTTACCAGTTGTAAAGACGGCAATATTTTTTTACTCAATAAAAACAACATGGGAGGCTACACACCCGGTTCAAACCAGGTACAGCAGATCATCACCCTGGGTTCGAGCTCGAATATGCATTGCCAGGCAGCTTACGGTAAAGGTGCAACTAATGAATTTGTTTATATCTGGCCCGAAAATGACCGGCTGCATGCCTTTCCTTTTAACAGGGGGAGCAATACATTCGACATACCTAACGAGTTAATGTCAAATGGCAACATCCAGGCGCCGGGCGGACAAAACGGCGCCATGCTATCTGTATCTTCAAATGGGTCACTTGCCGGAACAGGTATAGTATGGGCGGCATACGCTAAGGGATGCGATGCTGGAAGTTACACGTGCCCGGGCCTTCTAAGAGCCTTTGATGCGAGTGACATCACCAAGGAACTTTGGAACAGTGCCGAAACAGCAGGTGACGATGTAGGCTTGTATGCCAAGTTCGCTTCCCCTACCATTGCAAACGGGCACGTTTACCTTGCTACATTTTCAAACAAGGTGATCGTATATGGAATAAAATAAGTTTTTACTTCAAATAATTACTCCGCATTCCCAACCTTTATCCGCCGCTCCATTACTTCCCTCCAGGTAGTAAGAATATAACCATTCTTCGTCAAAAACTCCTTTAGCCTTGGGTCGAGCATTGCCAGCAGGTCGCCCTTTCGTTTTTGACTCTCATTGCAGATGTATTTGAATGCGGGTGTTGGGTTGGTACAATGCATGATCACCATCGTAAGGCCCGGACTAAGCCGCCCTATGCTTTCGATGTAATGATCGGTGTACCATTTTTGTATTTCCATGTCCGTTTTATGTTCTATATCGGGCATTTGCCAATCATAACTTGAGTTATGCAGGTCGTCAAGCACGGGCAGGCCGTTCTTCCATAACGTTGCTCCTACTTCTTTAGTCCTTACTAATGGTGCGGGGTCGGCTATTTCCATACCCTCCTGGTAGGTGCCTTTCCTTTTCATCTCAGCTATGGTAGCCGCTTTAGCTTCCGCGCGATAAAAGAGATCATCTCCGCCGGGAAACATCACAGGTATTTGCTTTTCTATCCCCAGTTTCAAATATTTATCAAGAAAGGCTTCCTTGGCAAATAGGGTTCCCATATGCGAGTCGAGGTGCGTGGGTTTAAAACCCATGGCAAGCGCGCGATCAAGCTGTGCGCGGATCTCCTTATCTATCTCTTCGGGTGTCGCGCTGAAATATACCGCAGCAACCGATGCATACAAACAACCTTGCTTATCAACCAGCCCCGGCACATTGGCCTTACCAGCGAGAGGCCCCCAGCGGTAATTCTCCCATTCGGATGTTAAGGTTAAATGCAGCCCCGCATCCAGGTCAGGATGTTCCTTTTTGTACTGCACTATTTCGGGCACCCAGGGACAAGGCATCATCACGCTCGTCGAGGTGGCAACGCCTTTACTCGTGGCCTGTTCAACCCCGTCATTTGAATCGTGCGACATGCCGGCGTCATCCACGTGCAATATCAGCACTTTTGCACCTTTGGGCCAGCCTAATTTCTCGGCATAGGTTTTTGTTTGCTGCGCAATGGAATAAAGAGCAAACACAATAAGCAGGGCGGTTAGGAAAAGTCTTTTCATATCAGGATTATGTTATGGCACACTAAATATAGCCTTTTGCTATAATTCTGCCAATTCATTAATTCTGTGAATTCAGGTTCAGACAAAAATTTATTTAGCTTTGCCGCATCAATATGAGCAAGCTGCAATTCAAAAATAAATGGATACTGGTTACCGGGGCGTCCTCTGGCCTTGGTGAGGAAATGGCAAGGCAACTGGCACATCATTACCGGGCTAACCTTATTTTGCTGGCGCGACGAAAAGATAAGCTTGACCAACTTAAGGCCGAACTCGAAAACGAAGCGAAGGTAAACGTAAAAGTGATCGTTGCCGATCTGTCCAATTTGCATGATGTTGACCGTGCAATTGATGAAGTTTTAAAAGATGGGCAGCTATACGGGGCTATCCTAAATGCAGGTGTCACCTATTTTGGTAAACATGCAGATTTGGGATGGGACCAGTTCCAAACCATGCTGCAAACCAATGTGGTAAGCGTAGTGCGTATCACTAACAAACTTGTTGAGCATTTTGAATCTACCAGTAATGAAGGTGGCATTTTGATCGTTTCCAGCATGGCTGGGTTGTTCCCTGTGCCTTATCAGTCTGCTTATTCGGGCACAAAGGCGTTTATACTCAGCTTCGCTTCCGCGCTTTCACACGAAATAAAAAATCCCCAATTTTCCCTGTCAGTTTATGCTCCCGGTGGTATCGTTACTGAAATGACAGCAGGCGAAAACTTCCACGACCTGCAAGGCTGGCTGATGCCTGTAAAACAAGCCGCAAAGGAGGGTATTTACGCTTTTCAAAACCGGAAATCAACCTATGTACCGGGCCTCTTAAACAGGGTTGGCGGGTATTTTCTTAATCTATTGCCGAGGAAATTCGTCATGGGGAGGATGAGTAAGGTTTATGGGAAAGCTCTCATACAAGCACAATCTAAAAGTAAATAAGCAAAAATATTTTCAAATCTATCGTCTCAAATCTCCTATCTCAAATCTATTCTTGCTATTTTTGAGGCTGATGCTTACGCTCACTACCCATACCCTTGAAAAGCTCGAAATACTGCTCAGAACAGCCGGTTACCGGGTTCGTTATGAGAAGGGGAATTTTAAAACGGGTGCGTGCATGCTGCTCAATAGCCAGGTGGTGGTGGTCAACAAATTCTCTAATCTTGAAAGCAAAATTTATGCGATCACTGAATTGATACGGGAATTAGAGCTCGATTATAATTTGCTTGACGAAAAGCAGGTCACTTTTTTACAACTTATAAAACAAACCAAACTGCAATTGTGAAGATCACTTTTTTAGGGACCGGAACTTCACAGGGTGTACCTGTTATTGCCTGCGACTGCGAGGTTTGTACTTCGCCTGATCCACGTGATAACCGCTTACGTTCCTCTATCATGATCGAGGCTGATGATAAGGTGATCGTAATTGATTCTGGCCCCGATTTCCGTTACCAGATGCTCCGCGCAAAAGTAAAACATCTTGATGCCATCGTATTTACGCACGAGCACAAGGACCATATAGCAGGACTGGACGATATCCGCGCCTTTAACTATCGCCAGGAGAGGGCAATCGATGTATACGCGGTTACAAGGGTGCAGGAAGCTTTAAAAAGGGAATACGCTTATATTTTTGCCGAAATGAAATACCCCGGCATTCCTGAGATCAACCTGAAAACCATAGATCTGAACCCATTTTTAGTAGACGGCATCAAATTTATACCTATTGAGGTAATGCACTATAAATTGCCTGTATTGGGTTTCCGTATTGGCGATTTCACTTACATTACCGATGCTAAAACCATTTCGGAGCACGAAAAGCAAAAGATAAAGGGGACCAAAACCCTCGTGATCAATGCCCTGCAAATAGAAAAACACATTTCGCACTTTACCTTTGTAGAAGCCATCGCATTTGCCAAGGAGATCGGTGCTGAAAAAACTTACTTCACTCACATAAGCCACCGGCTGGGAAGGCATCAATCTATACTGGGCCTATTGCCTAAGAATATTACTTTAGCTTATGATGGGTTAGTGTTAGAGGTATAAATGATCAAAGTTTTACAAGGCTCACCCTATCAATAGTGCCTTTATATTGTTTAAGGCGACCCTTATTGTGTAGATCGATCATTCCGCGGATGGTGATCGCTTTATCATTGATCTGGGTGAATTTGCCATCGTTATATTCAAACAGGCCCTGGTGCGTACCTAACAGGTAAAGAGGGCAATCCTGGCTGAAATTCACCCACAAGGCATTTTTACTGGAATGATCAACAAACAAACTGTCGCAGACCAAAGCTGATACGCCCTTGTCTTCCTCATATTTACCCGAAACCTCAATGTATTGCTGGTCATAATTGTCAAGACTGTCGATCAATTGCTTAAAGCTGATATGCTTAAATTGCCTGTCAATATCGCAATCACTTGTGTATAGTTTTTTGGCACGACTGCATGATTGGAGAGAAACACATGCCATCAGGGCAAAAAATAATATCTTATTCAAGTGCAGAAGGTTTTGTGTCTGGTGGGGTAATGCCATAACAATAAATTTTTTATAAGCCGATGTCATAATATTCCCCCCAACCGCAAACCCTCTCCCACGGGGAACTATCCCTTAGACACAATATACGCAAAAAGTTTAATGCTTCCCTTTAAAAAATTGGATTTATCCCCATAATAAAATGCTAAAGATTTATTATTGTATACAGATCCGAAAATCCGGCTAAAACTTAAATTATGAAGAGGTTATGATAGCACGACATTGGAAAGGCATTGCCAAAAAGGACAGGGCTGATGAATACATCGCCCATCTTAGAAATGAAACATTTAAAGGCCTTGATAAAATTGATGGATTTTTAAGCTCATCGATCTTAACAAGAAATGTGGAAGCAGGTACCGAATTTCTGATCATTACGGAATGGGAGAATATTAATTCGATCAAAAATTTTGCCGGTGAAGATTATGAGGTTGCGGTTGTACCACAGGTAGTTAAAAACATCATGATCAGCTATGATCACCTGGCAAGCCACTATGAAATAACATACACAGATAAGGGATAATTGAGACTCTGTACGTCCTTTAACCATTGAAATTATTAAAGGTAACTCCGTGTTCTCTGTGAAAACCTTTGTGTCCTTTGTGGTTAAAATTTAACCACGGAGTTCACTAAGAAAGGCACAAAGTTCACAGAGATCTACTTTCGATTTCTAACCAAACCTATTAAAAATGAATTACATGGGGCCGTTAATATATTCTTAACCTCAATTGTCTACATTTGAGTATCTGTAACAACTTATGAAAAAACTTTTTACCCTTTTACTTTGCATTGCCTGCTCATTAACCGCTTTCAGTCAGGTTGATACCACACAAAAAGTTATTCCCGGACGAAGGAACAGTAAAGAACAGCAAAGCAAGCCTTATGTGATACTGATCTCGGCAGATGGTTTCAGGTATGATTATGCGCAGAAATATAATGCTACTCATTTGCAGGAATTAAGTAACGAGGGTGTAAAAGCATCATCTATGATTCCTTGTTTCCCTTCCGTGACGTTTCCTAACCACTATTCGATGGTGACGGGATTATACCCATCACATGAAGGGCTGGTGAATAACAGTTTTTATGATCGTAAATTAAACACTTTTTACAGTTATAAGGGCAAAACAGCATCTGATAGTACATGGTATGGCGGCACACCGCTTTGGGTGCTGGCTGAGCAGCAGCAGATGTTATCTGCCAGCTTTTACTGGGTGGGCTCGGAGGCGCAAATCAAGGGGCTGTATCCTACCTACTACTATAAGTACAATGATAAAATCGCTATAAACGACCGCATCCAAACAGTAGTTAACTGGTTAAAGCTACCTCCTGAAAAGCGCCCGCACCTGATCACCTTTTATTTTCCACAGGTTGATCATGAAGGCCACAGGCATGGCCCGGATTCAAAAGAAGTTGCTGATGCAGTACATTTTGTTGATTCGGCAGTTTATGAGTTGACAAAAGCTGTGAAGACGACCGGACTAAATGTAAATTATGTTTTCGTATCCGATCATGGCATGACCCATCCTGATGTTGATCACCCTATCAGCATACCTGCCGGAATTGACACTTCCAAATTTATTGTTTCAGGTGATGGCATCCTGATTGAATTGTATGCAAAGAATCCCGATAACATTCAAAAAACTTACGAAGAGTTAAAAAAGGATTCAAAAGACAAAGGCTACGAGGTTTACCTGCGGGTTAATATACCAGCAAAGTTGCATTATGGCAAAAGCGATGACTGGTATAACCGCATCGGTGATATTTTACTGATCCCAACCTGGCCCAAAGTGTTTAACCTGTATAACCGTAAACTCGACCCGGGATGGCATGGTTATGACCCGGGTATGGTAAAGGATATGCACGCAACGTTTTTTGCCTGGGGGCCAGCCTTTAAGCCAAACACACAAATACCTGCGTTCCCTAATATTGATATTTTCCCGATGGTAAGTCAGTTGCTCGGCTTAAATTATTCTTTTAAGGTTGATGGCACGAGGGAATTAGCACATGAGGTATTGATCAAAAAATAAAAATGTCTGCTCAGACTATTTTATAAGCAAAATAAAAAAGGTAAATTTATAGCAAGCCGGCATTGTCAACCCCAAACAAAAGCCTGTACGAACATTTATATTCAAACTCCGTTATAGATTAATTACTAATTAGTAACCTATGAATGACGTAAAGGAACAATTCAGCAACGTTTCAAAAAAGTACGATTCGCAAAGGGAATACCTGATACCTTGCTTTAACGATTTTTATACAGCCTGCCTCCCATTGGTTAAAAGCCTTACCCATGCCAAAACTGTGCTCGACATAGGCGCGGGAACAGGGTTATTCACCCAATTTATTTACGATATTAAGCCGAATCTGCATTTTACACTTACCGACCTGTCAGCACAAATGCTGGATGTGGCCCGTGAGCGGTTTGAGGGGGCTTCAAATTTTGAATACTTAGAAACCGACTTCTCCAAAGATTCTCTTCCAGGTAAATATGACATTATAATTTCGGGACTCGCTATCCATCACCTGGAGGATGCAGCAAAGGCCAAACTGTACAAGAATATTTACCTCGCACTGAATGACGGCGGTTTATTTATAAATGCCGACCAGGTGGCGGGCAAAAATGTTTTGTTTGACAGTCTTTACAAATACCACTGGCGCGAAACCGTATCAAACTCAGGTCTTGACCGTGAGGCATTGATACAAGCCTTTGAACGCACCAAACTTGATAAATTAGCCCCGCTTGAATCTCAACTAAAATGGCTTGAAAAAGCCGGGTTTAACGAAGTGGATTGCATCTATAAAAACATGAATTTCGCCGTATTCGGTGGGTTCAAGGATGAAAATGTGGAAACAGCGGTGATTTAGGTTGGCAAGTGGTTGATAGATCATGGTTCATAGTGATAAAATTAAACTACTAACCCTGGGCTAATATAAGCACTATCTCTTCTTAGCCTCTATATTCGGCAGAAAGTATGTAAGCACCCCAATTAGCGGCAAAAAGGCGCATACCTTAAAAACAAAATCAATGCTGGTACGGTCAGCCAGATTGCCCAATAAGGCTGAGCCAAGGCCGCCCATGCCAAATGCAAGACCAAAAAACAAACCTGCAATCAGGCCCACCTTTCCGGGTATTAGTTCCTGTGCATAAACCAAAATGGCTGAAAAAGCTGATGCTATAATGAGCCCGATACCTATAGAAAGCACACCCGTCCAGAACAGGTTGGCAAAAGGGAGTAATAGTGTAAAAGGTGCGGCACCCAATATGGATATCCAGATGATATATTTCCGGCCAAATTTATCGCCCAATTGTCCGCCTAATAAAGTACCAACAGCCGCTGCTGCCAGGAACATAAATAAAAAATACTGTGAATGCTGAACTGAAAGATGGAACTTGCCGATCAAATAAAAAGTATAATAACTGCTCATACTTGCCAGGTAAACAAATTTGGAAAAGATAAGGACGAGCAGGATAAACATCGAAAAAATCACTTTTTTACGTGAAAACTCAGGGTGACCGGAACCCGCCCCTGCATTTTTCCTGACAGCCATCCTGGCTAACATTTTTGCCTTATACCAGCCCCCTACCCTGAATAAAATTACTATAGCCAACCCTACAGCCAATGCAAACCACGAGATGCTTTTTTGGCCCGATGGAACAATGATCCATGCAGCAAGCAGCGGACCAAGCGCGCTGCCCGCATTACCTCCAAGCTGAAAGATGGATTGCGCTAATCCCCGCCTGCCTCCTGAGGCAAGGTAAGCTACTCTCGATGATTCGGGATGAAAAATGGATGAGCCTACACCGATGAGCATTACCGAAACCAATATCATTGGATATGATGGCGCCCGTGATAAGCATAGCAGGCCTATCAGCGTAAAACCCATTCCGATCGGCAATGAATACGGGTGCGATTTTTTATCGGTGTACAGCCCCACAAATGGCTGTAATATGGATGCTGATAGTTGGAACACCAGCGTAATTAAACCGATCTGCGAAAAATTAAGATGGAAACTTGTTTTGATAATAGGATAAATGGCCGGCATCAGCGATTGCACCAGATCATTCAGCAAATGCGAAAAACTGATAGCAAATAAGATCAGGAATACGGTTTGTTCAACGGGGGCCTCGATGGTAGTACTGGTAGATGTGCTGCTTTCCATAACGCAAATATAGAATCAGCACAAAAAGTTGTGTCAGTGTTATCTAAAATTTAAGATTTATTTTGAATAGGTATCCCAGGCTGCTTTAGCAATTTTAGCGATCACACCCTCGCGCGTAGCCTCATCCGCCGTTGAATTGCAAACAAATATCGCGATAGCAAGATGTTTGCCATTTGGCAGGGTAATAATACCTACATCATTGGTAGCGGGAGAAAGTCCGGCATCATTGGTTGGGGAGGTTCCGGTTTTATGAGCAATAACCACATCCTTTGGCAGCAGGCCCTTTATCCTGTTTGGGCCGGTTGAGGTTTCGGTCATTATCTTGTACAGAAAATCATTACTGGTTTTTGAAAGCGCCTTGTCCTGGTAAAAAATATCCAGCAGATGCGCCATTTCCGCAGGTTTGCACCAATTGGTGTATTGCACTTCCCAGGCTGCAGCCATCTCTCCTTCTGATGTATTCACCATTATTCCTTTTACGCCGATGCTTTGAATATAATCCTCAACTACCTTTGGGCCGCCTATTTTTTTCAGCAGGAGATCACAAGCGTCATTATCACTCAGCGATACCATGTAGCTTAAAAATTCGCTCAGGGGAATACTTCCACCGTCCGGGTATTTGACGTGCAGGGGGCTATATTTATTCCCAGGCCAATCCTTTTTGCTCACCTTGATCACCTGGTCGAGCTTATATTTTCCTTTATCCACCAAATGCAAAACGGTCATGGCAATTGGGAACTTCATTACGCTGTGCATCACCAGGCGCGAGTTGCCATTAAAATTCAGTGTATCCCGGCTTTCGATACCTAAAATGGAAACACCAACCACACCGCCTTTAGTTTGTTTGGCTATTTGTGCGATCTCTGCACGTAAAGAATCTTGGGCAAATACATACCCTGGGACCAGGAAAAGAATCAGTAAAATAAAAGGTAAAAAAGGTTTTTTCATAACCCTAATAACGCAATTATTTGGTATGAATTTTAATCTGGTTAGAAATAATATTTAAAGCCATGAGGAGAGATGGTTTTAAATATTTCTCACGTTCTGAAAAGTCACCTGTTGCTGTAGCGATAAGTAACTTTTCATGAGTTTTGATCTGATTGTTTGTGTTTTTTAAAATATAGGTACGAGTATATGTAAGGGACAAATACCAGGATGGCAGTAATGCTCATAAACACTGCAAATCCAACAGCGGCAGGTAGCAATAAAACAGAAATGGTGATCACAATACCACCCACGAACCAAAGTCTGCCAGCCAGGCGGTGCGTTGCTTTCCAATTGTCGCTGTCTTCGAGCGCCCATGGTGTACGCACACCGGCAAAATAATTAGGTTTTATGTTATTCATAATATTGCCCAGGAAAGCAAACAATAACCCAATGAGAGGATATATCAGCCTATCTATCCTGAAACCCTTGTTTACAGTAGCAAAAATAATAGCAATGGTTAATGCCGACAGGAAAAAAACCAGCCCCAGCGCCATTTTTTGAAAGGTGGCCTCGCCATATTTCACCATTTTTTTGGGGTCGATAGCGGGCAGAAAATTAAGCAGTACATAAACAAAAGCCGAGGCCCCCATTAGTATAAATACTCCGGTTAGCATTTCGGTCTTGTGCCCATAACGGTCCGGAGTTCCATTTATACCGAAATGAACGGGTACCGTAGCGGGCAGTGATGAATAAACATATAGTAAATAAGCGCCCGGTAGTATCCAGAGTACTATCGCAGCAGCATTGAGCATGGTAAACTTCTTCATTTGATTATTTTTGTGGTGATTTAAATTGCATGATCCATTTCAGCATTTCGTCCATTACGGTAGTATTGAGCGAGTAATAAATAAACTGCCCCTCTTTAACCGATACCACCAGCCCAGCCTGGCGTAGCAGGTCGAGGTGGTGGGAGATACTGGGCTTCGAGATAGAAAACTGGTCGGCGATGTCGCCAGCAGTCATATCCTTATCCTTCAGCAGTTCCAGTATGTCCCTCCGCGTCTGGTCGTTTAATGCTTTAAATAACGTGTTCAATTATTTTGTGTATTTATATATTTAGACAAATGTCTAAATACTTTGTTACAAATGCAAGGGTTAATTTTTAGGCAGCTAATGGTACTAAAGATTTATGCTGCGAATTTTCGCCATAGAGCCATAGGCTCGAAAATATATTGTAACAACGGGTTAAAACCCGTTGCAGATAAAGCAAAAATGACAAGAGTCCGCTATGCGGACGGGGCATATCAGATCAGGTCTTTAAAGATATACTGCTCATCATATGCGACTTTAAACTTCTTTAGAAAGTCCAGGTATTCATCCCTGAAGGTTTGCTTTTTGTGATGTTCCGCCTGATTCTGAATGTATTTATAAACCTTATCAATTTGCGATTGACTATATGAAAACACACCATACCCATCCTGCCATTCAAAACGTTCAGGGGTTAATGAGTGATCGTTAATGTATTTTGATGATTTTGCCTTTATTGTTTTCATCAAATCAGAAACAGAAATGGCTGGCTTTGAGCCTATGAAGCAATGAATGTGATCTTCTACCCCATTTACAATAATTGTTTTACAACTGGTTTCATTAATTAAGTTACCAATCACAGCAAATAGGGTGGATTGCCACTCTTTTTCAATTACCGCCTTGCGATATTTAACTGCAAAAACTGTTTGAATGTAAATTTGATGATAAGTATTAGCCATTCTTTCTTTTTGTGGTTCAATAATTTATATGGGACGAACCTACGGTTCTCAATAGCTATTCTATTTATCTTTTCAACGGATTAAAATCCGTTGTTACAATATTAGTCGGGGCTACGCCCCTTTAGCTTTAGCTAACTGTATTTAGCTTTTATGCCAATTTAACCCTTTTGTTTCAGATAATCTCAACAACGGATTAAAATCCATTGTTACAATTGATCAGGGTTATGCCCCTACTGATTAAATAATCAATGTTTATTCTCATTACAAAAAGTATATTCCTGTAATTTAACTTTGCAGGTTAGCCTCAACCAACATATAGTAGCAAACTTTTTATTGCAGAGCCATCGGCTTGAAATATTTTGTAACAATGGGTTTTAACCCATTGCAAACTAATCAAAATCAAGAGAGTCCGCATAGCGGACGGAGCATATTTATAGCAAGCTATTTAAGCTAAATGAAGTCGATACTCAAGCTGATATCGCATTTATAATATCATACTGGGTGATGATCTCGATCTTTCCCTGATCCTCTACCAAAACGGCGATGTTGTCCTTATTGATCATGGATGATATTTTGTCAATAGATGTATTCAGGTCAACAAATGGGAACGGTGCCGTGGTGATGCTTTTTATCGGGTGAGATTTTAGTGAGGGGTTTTCAAGCAGGGCGTCCAGTATGTCGCTCTCCGTAATTTTGCCTATTACCATACCTGTTTGGGTAACCGGGATCTGCGAAATATTTAGTGACTTTATGGTATTGATCGCTTCCAGGACGGATTTCTCACAATCGATAGTCACAATTTCCTGGTTATCTTTCTTTTTGATGATATCGCGGGCGGTGAGCTTTTCGTCCTTTAAAAATCCACGTTCGCGCAGCCAGTCTTCATTATACATTTTGGCCATATAACGCGATCCATGGTCAGGGAATATGATCACAACCACATCGCCAGCCTTAAACATATGTTTTAACTGCAATACGCCGGCTACTGCCGAACCTGTTGAATTACCTGCAAAAATGCCTTCCTTAAGTGCTACTTCACGAGTCATCAGGGCGGCATCTTTATCGGTCACCTTTTCAAAATGATCAATGAGGCTGAAATCGACGTTTTTGGGTAGAAAGTCCTCCCCTATACCTTCGGTGATGTAGGGATATATTTCATCCTTATCAAAAACACCAGTTTCTTTATATTTCTTAAACACTGAGCCATAAGTATCAATGCCGATCACTTTGATATTGGGATTTTTCTCCTTCAAATATTTTGCGATGCCTGATATGGTGCCGCCTGTGCCCACACCGGCTACCAGGTGAGTGATCTTTCCTTCAGTTTGTTCCCATATCTCAGGCGCGGTTTGTTCGTAATGCGCTTGTGAGTTAGACAAGTTATCATATTGGTTAGGTTTCCATGAGTTAGGTACTTCTCTCTCCAGTCGCGATGAAACCGAATAATAAGACCGCGCATCTTCCGGATCCACATTGGTTGGGCAAACGATCACCTCGGCCCCGAAAGCACGCAGGGCGTCAAACTTTTCCTTTGATTGTTTATCTGTACTGGTAAAAATGCATTTGTAGCCTTTTATAACTGCTGCAATGGCAAGCCCCATGCCTGTATTGCCTGATGTGCCTTCTATGATCGTTCCACCTGGTTTAAGCAAACCATTCTTCTCAGCATCCTCTATCATTTTAAGGGCCATGCGATCCTTTATGGAGTTGCCGGGATTAGTAGTTTCTATCTTAGCCAGCACCGTTGCCGGGATGTCTTTAGTAATTGTATTTAGCTTCACCATGGGCGTATTACCGATGGTTTCGAGTATATTATTGTACCACATGGGGCAAAGTTAGTTGATTGGGTTGATTAAGTTGAATGGTTGTATTAAGTTGATTAAGTTAAGTGGTTGTATTAAGCTAGCAGCACACTAGTTGTTAACCCAATCCAACTTATTCAACATAATCTAACTTAATCAACTAAAACTTCAAATGCTTAACGGTTAACCCGTTGTTGATCAATTGTTTTAATGATTCAATACCAATGCGCAAATGTGTTTCCACAAATTGCTCGGTTACAGAGGTATCACTCTCTGCGGTTTTTACACCTTCGGGGATCATTGGCTGATCGGATACCAGTAATAATGCTCCTGTCGGGATCTTATTGGCGAACCCGGTTGTAAATATGGTGGCAGTTTCCATATCAACGGCCATAGCGCGCAATTGCTTCAGGTACTTTTTAAACTCCTTATCATGTTCCCAAACACGGCGATTGGTAGTATAACATGTGCCGGTCCAGTAATCGCGACCAATGTCGCGTATTGTTGTTGAAATGGCTTTTTGAAGCGCAAATGACGGCAGCGCCGGCACTTCGGGCGGCAGATAATCATTTGATGTACCCTCGCCCCGAATGGCCGCTATGGGCAATATCAGGTCGCCTACGTTATTCTTCTTTTTGAGGCCGCCGCATTTGCCTAAAAATACAACTGCTTTTGGCTTAATAGCAGTAAGCAGATCCATCACCGTAGCGGCAACAGAGCTGCCCATACCGAAATTGATAATAGTTATACCATTAGCCGAAACGCTTTGCATGGGTTTATCAAGGCCCATGATGGGGGCATTATCGTTCCAAATGGAAAACAATTGCAGATACTTTGAGAAGTTGGTAAGGATAATATATTCTCCAAAATCATTTAATGCCCTGCCGGTATATCGCGGCAGCCAGTTGGCTACAATGGCTTCCTTTGTTTTAAGGCCGGATTTTATTGGCGATTCTACCTCCTTTGGCTGATCTGTATCTGTTGGGTTTTTCTTTATGTCTTTTTCTTCGTTCATAGGTAACCTCTCCTAAATCCTCTCCTGAAGGAGAGGACTTGTTAATTTTATTCAATCTTATATTTAGCTCCCCTTTTAGGGGGCCGGGGGGCTCTTATACAACAAACCCCGGCGTTACACCAGGGTTTGTATTACAAATATAAGTTTTATACTTACGTGTATTGTTAAGCAACCTTTAATTTTTTAAGATCGGCCTTTTCAAACTGATCCAGTGCATAATCTAAGGTAACATTCAACCGCTTTACATCTTTTTTAGATGGAAAATCAAACATGGCATCAATCATGATCGCTTCACAGATCGACCTCAAACCACGTGCGCCCAGTTTAAATTCCATTGCCTTGTCGACAATAAAATCAAGCACGTCATTATCAAATTCCAACTTCACACCTTCATATTCGAACAGTTTTTTATACTGTTTTAATAAGGAGTTCTTGGGCTCAGTTAAAATATTATGTAATGCTTCCCTGTCTAATGGATTGAGATAAGTCAGTACCGGCAAACGGCCTATCAACTCGGGTATTAATCCAAATGATTTCAGATCCTGAGGAGTGATGTATTTATAAAGGTTTTTCAGATCTACCTCGCCTTCATGACTCTTTAGCTTATAACCAACAGTTTGCGTACGCAGCCTGTTTGCAATCTTCTTATCGATGCCGTCAAATGCACCACCGCAGATAAACAGGATATTATTGGTATTTACGGTGATCATCTTCTGGTCGGGATGCTTACGGCCACCCTGAGGCGGTACGTTTACCATGGTGCCTTCCAGTATTTTTAATAATGCCTGTTGAACACCTTCGCCTGATACATCACGAGTGATGGAAGCATTATCGCTTTTGCGTGCGATTTTGTCCACCTCATCGATATACACAATGCCTTTTTCGGCAGCGCTCACATCATAATCAGCGGCTTGCAGCAAGCGTGTAAGGATACTTTCCACATCCTCGCCTACATAACCGGCCTCTGTTAAAACAGTAGCATCACAGATGCAGAATGGTACATTGAGCGTTTTAGCAAGCGTTTTGGCTAACAGGGTTTTACCTGTACCTGTTTCGCCCACCATAACGATGTTTGATTTTTCGATCTCCACCTCATCCTTTTCAATGCGCTGGTTAAGGCGCTTGTAGTGATTATACACGGCTACGGATAATATCTTTTTGGCATCATCCTGGCCTATCACATATTGATCAAGGTGGGCCTTTATTTCAGATGGCTTTAGTAAGGCAGGGGCCGATGGTGATGTTTTTACCTTACGTACCTTTAACTCCTCAGCTAATATCTCGTTAGCCTGATTCACGCATTTATCACAAATGTGTGCATCAAGCCCCGCGATAAGCATCAAAGAATCCTGCTTACCGGCACCGCAAAATGAGCACCTTATCTCCTTGCTGTTTTTATTCATTTTATTCAATGATGACCAAATTTAATAAATTGTTACCATTATTGCAACGTCTTTGGTCATTGGTTATTATTTAATACGCTTTATCAATGCGCATTGTTCGTTATTTCTTTCCCTTGCTGCCGCGCAAAATCTCATCAACCATACCAAATTCTATGGCTTCTTCGGCTATCATCCAATGGTCGCGGTCTGATGCTTCATAAACTTTTTCATATGGAGCACCACTATGATCGGCAATGATCTGGTAAAGCTCTTTTTTCAGTTTAGTGATCTCATGGTAGCTGATTTCGATATCAGATTGCTGACCTTGCGCACCACCTGATGGCTGGTGGATCATCACCCTTGAGTGTGGCAATGCTGCTCTCTTACCCTGCGTGCCTGCACATAATAATACGGCCGCCATTGATGCCGCCATACCTGTACAAATGGTCGCTACATCATTTGATATGAACTGCATGGTATCATAAATACCTAAACCTGCATATACTGAACCACCTGGTGAGTTAATGTATATCTGAATATCGCGTTTACTATCTGCTGATTGCAGGAACAGCAATTGAGCCTGGATAATGTTTGCAATGTTATCATAAATGGCATCGCCCAAAAATATGATACGATCCATCATTAAACGCGAGAACACGTCCATTTGAGCTACGTTTAACTGGCGCTCCTCGATGATGTACGGTGTCATACCGGTTGGCGCAATGCCCATTGGAATATTTGCGCGTTCCACATTCCCGATAAATTTATCTACATAAATGCTGTTGATGCGACGATGCTTTACCGCATATTTTCTGAATTCATTCTTATCTATATTGTCCATGATTTTATGTTTTTGCGATTGGCGCACGGCGCCAGGCGTTTTTTAGCCAAAGCGATATGCTTTTTTGATTTTTAATTAATTATTGATTTTCTTTATTAAGATACTTCTGAAAGCTATTTATTTTGCGGGCTAATTTATTTAATTCCTCTAGGAAGTAATTCAGCTGTTCGTCAGAAATATATTTTCTCCGGTGAAGTACAATCAGGATATTCGCATTTTCAAATACGGAACGATGCGCATAGTCCAGAAATCTTGAAAATTCCTTGTTTGAACTTGCACCGCTACCTTCTGCAATATTATTAGAAATACTAAGAGCAGCTCCGTTAAGCTGCTCTGCAAATCTATATTTCTTTTTAACCTCCAGAAGTTCGGCGATCTCGCATAGCTGATCGCCAATAGTGATAGCTAATTGCCAAACTTCCAGGCTTTGAAATCTGAATTGAAACACATCGCAAAATAACAATTTGTTTCAACTAAAAAAACGCCATGCGCCTCGCCCTTGCTACTTTGCCAGTAAGCCGAAATCTTTATCTGAAATCTCCTTCTTATCCAGCGTAACTACACTTTTAATATATTCAAGCGCCCTTGCAGCTTTTACTTCTTCGAATATCTTGTTAGCCTGTTCTTTATTTTGCAGGAACTGAACTGTGTATTGGCCCAACTGATCATCAGGCAGCGATTGACCGCTATACATTCTGAACTGTGCATCAAGGCGTTGTTTTGCTGCCGCGAAAACTTCCTCGTACTTGATCTCGATCTTGTTATCCTTAATGATCTTGTTCTCGATCAATGTCCACTTCAGGTTCTGGGCAAAATCGTGATAGCCGGTTGCCAGTTCCTCGTCGGTCAGTTTTTCGTTAGTTGCTTTCAGCCAGCGTTTCAGAAATTCGTCAGGCAGTTCGAATTTTGCCTTATCGATGCTTAGTTTATACAGGTCATCCTGTAATTTACGTTCAGCATCCTGGGCAAACATGCCTTCGATCTCTTCAATTATCCTGGTTTTAAATTCCTCTTCGGTAGTTACTGTACCTTCACCAAATAATTTGTCAAAGAACTCCTGGTTCAGATCACTTTCTTCCAAACGGTTCACATTTTTAACCGCAAGGCGGAAATTTGATTTTACTTCTTCAAATTGTGCGCTATCTTTCGTTGATATTGCATCGATAATTTTCTGAATATCCAGTACCACTTCATCACCTTTTTTTAGACCGATGAGTGATTTTTTAATTTTCTCATCTTTTAACTCGCCTAAACGAATAGATGTATTGGTATTTATCCCCTCATCAAAAACAGAACCATCGGGAGAAAGCTGTACCAATTCGGCATAAAGCACATCTCCATCTGCCGATACGTCAGGATTTGTCATTTTGCCATAGCTTTTGCGGATATTGGTAATACGCGCAGCAACGGTTTCAGCATCAGGTTTGATCACATATTGAGTTACCTTATCTTTTGATGTAAAATCGACGGTGATCTCTGGCGCCAATCCAACTTCGTAGTTAAACTCGAAATCATCAGCAAAATCCCAGTTGTATTCTTTGCTGTCGTCCATTTTTGGCAATGGCTGACCCAGTACTTCCAACTGCTGCTCGTTGATATAGTTATTCAGCGTATCAGAAAGCAGGTTATTCACTTCGTCAACCAAAATGCTTTTACCATACATTTTTTTGATGTGCGATGGCGGCACCATTCCAGGCCTGAAACCAGGGATCTTTGCTTTTTTAGCGTGATCTTTTATAGCTTTATCAACCCTTTGCTGGTAATCTTCAGGTTTGATATTGATCTTTACAATTGCATTCAGGTTGTCGATTTTTTCCTGTGAAATATTCATCTTTTGCGGCGTATTTTATCTTAAAATCCTGTGTTAATCATGCAGTTAAGCACCTGCAAGCCCTTGTTTTGGGAGTGCAAAGGTATTAATAATTTTTGAAAAAATAATCGGAAATACAAAGGAGGCCCTTATGAAGCCTCCTCAATTTTATTTTAGATCACCAGGAAAACTTTACACTTCCTTATTTAAGCATATCAATTGATCTTAGTCAGTGTTGCCGCACCTGTTTTGCTGCTGTTTACTTTTGTTGGATTGCCGCGATACTTAATATCGGCTGCGCCTGTAGTGTTTACGGTTAAATCGTTTAGGACATTTATCTGGCAGTCACTGGCGCCGGTTGTTTCTATACTATAACTACCAACCACAAAATCCAGGGCACTAATCTTTCCGCTGCCTGTCAGGTTTACCTTATGCGAAGTGGCCTGACCTTTTAAAGTCAAGTCGGTGGATCCGCTGCCTTCGGTGGTCACATTGGCCGCATTAAGGTCCATATCTACTTTGCTTCCGCCACTCAAGTCAATATGAAGGTCCTTTGTGTTTAGTTTTCCATCGGTATTCAGCGTTATAGCGCCCGATGATTTAATTTCCTCCAGGTTCTTTACACCAATGGTTAGTACTATTTCGCCACTGCCGCATATGCTTCTTTTATTATAGATTTTAAGCCGGCCATCGCTAAATGACGAACGTATATATTGCATGAGGTTATCATCGGCATTGATGTTTAGCGTAAGGCTGCTGTCCTGTTTTAAAACAACTTTAAACCCACCCGAAATATCGATCCTTGTAAAATCGCCGCCCTTGCGGTTTTCAGTTACCTGGTGGCCCGAGCCCTTTACGCATCTAAACCTGCAGGATGATAATACGGTAAGTGAAATTACCGCAACAACTATTAGGGTACTTAAGTATATCTTTTTCATGGAATTTATTTTATTTGGTTGGACTGATGATATGATAGTTTGGTTACATCAAAAATATAAAAAAGTGTTGGTTATAATGTGGGTTTTATGTTTAGTTGTTTTGAATTAGTGTATGCTTCAAATAATAATCGTCCCGCTCAGTTGCCGCGGGGGCTTTGTCACTTTTGGCTTGATCCAAAAGTAACCAAAAGATCAAGACAAAAAAAAGCTTCCGCCCGCCCTGCCGGTTCTTTACGCTTTTCGGGCACATCCCGAAAAGCTAAACCGTCATTCACGCCATACACCCGGCCCGCTTTTTTGTCAGGCTTTTACCCGCTTTAATTAGGGGTCATTTATTATTTAATATTTCATTAGTATCTCTTCCGTCAGCAGAAAAGCTTCGGGCGAAATCAGGCAAAACAATGGTGGGCATGCGCGAGGAAAGGGCATTAGCAAACTTTTGCTGAAGCGGTGGAAATGCGTGAGCGAAGCAGGGCAAAAGTATTGCAGCCTGTGGTTTTGCATGATTTGCAGCGCAAAGGCCAGGTGCGACAGAGAAGCCTCTCTGCTGACAAGCACTTTTGGTTACTTTTGGTGCTTCAAAAGTAACAGCCTCCCGCGGCAATTGAGCGGGCCTGCACACCAATTAGAACCTTGAGTTTTTGTAAAAAAAGAGAGGGTTAAGTTTCCTTAACCCCCTCCTAACCTATGAAAAATCACTCCTGTCTATTTCTTATTCCTGATTTACAGACCTACATATTCCTGGCTTACTTCAACCTTTCTGCTGATATGTTCGGCTGCGAAGTTGGTGCTGTTTACAGTGGCTGCGTGGTTATATTTTAAGGTACATTCCATTACGTTGCCGGTAAGGTCGGCTTTTGCGCGGTCATTTACGGTGATGTTTGCGCTGTAACCGTCGAGGTCTAATTTTGCGTATGCGTTGTTGTTTAAGGTAACATCCATATCGATGGGTGAAAGCTTACCGAATGACCTTACTTCAGCATTGTCATTTACAGTGATTGAGCGCAGATCCTCTGCAGTAACCCAGATCACCAATTTTTGGTCAGAGTAAGATGATATTCTTAGCACGCCTTTTTGATTTTGAACCATTGCGCTTTCGGCATAGTAGCGGTTGTAAACCTTTACCTGGTCCTTATCGCCATTTGATACATACAATTCTACATTTCCATAAACTTCGATCTTGCTGATCTTGCTTACATTGGCAAGCACTGTGCTTACTTCATTATCCTTTGCGGCTGAATCATTTTTTGTAGCTGCGAAAGCTGTGTTTCCTATTCCTAATACTATTGCTGCGATAGTGACGAAGGAGAATATTTTAGTTTTCATGATCTTAATATTTTGAGTGTTGTTGTTTTATTTTTTCTATCTTTTCAATTACACCAATAAGACGATCCCAATTAAGATACGTTACAGCAAAATGGCCTCTATTAGTTGTATGAGGGGTTTTTCCCGGTAAGGCGGGGGTTTTAGTCGGTGAAAATTCTGGCCGGTTGGCGGTGGGCGGATGGCGCACGGCGGGATAGGAAGCAGGAGCTATATGACGGGTATTATAATCAATGGATCGCCTGAACCAATCGTACAAAAAATTAAAAGTAAGCGCTACTTTAGAAACGGAAAAAGCATTTTGTATAAACTTTAAATCTAATTGTATAAACTTTGAATCTTATTTTATTTTTATATTAGCTAACATATCTTTTATTCTAAATTAATTTAAGTTCTTGATTATCACTTTGACGACAATTTTTTTCATAGAAAAATCGTCCTCACTTGCTGTACGTTCTTTTTTGGGTTGTTTTTAAAGTGATGCTTCACCATTAGTTTTTCATCTCTAAATTTCAAACTATGAAAAAAAACTTTTACGATCACAAATTCCCCTTTCCCCTAAAAATTGTTGCTCTAAGCACACTGATCATGTTATTGGTCACGAGTTTAAGCATGGCACAGACCACCACAATAAGAGGTAAGGTTACCGACGCAACAAGTGATCCGCTTCCGGGCGTTTCGATAACTGTAAAGGGTACAACCACGGTAGTCGCTACAGATGTGAACGGGAATTATTCGATCACAGCAAGCCCCGCCTCCACCCTGGTATTTTTCTTCGTTGGATATAACCGTACTGAAAGAGTGGTTGGCCCCTTAACCACCATCAATGTCGTACTTGAGACATCAACAGAGCAACTGAAGGCTGTGGAAGTCACAGCATTAGGCATAAAAAGGGAACGGCGTGCTTTAGGTTATTCGACAACAGAAGTTAAAGGAAGCACATTAACTGAAGCGCGTGAAACAAACTTTGTAAACGGCCTTGAAGGTAAAGTAGCGGGTGTTAATGTAAGTAACGTAGCCACCGGGCCCGGTGGCTCATCAAACGTGGTGATCCGCGGTATTTCAGATATTACCGGCTCCAATCAGCCTTTATATGTGATAGACGGTATTCCCATGACAAACACCACCTATGCACAAACTGATGTTGGCGGAGGCTATGGCGGTGCAGATGGCGGCGACGGCACCATCAATATCAACCCGGATGATATAGAGACCCTTAATATACTAAAGGGATCGGCTGCAACTGCATTATATGGTTATCGCGGTAGTAAAGGCGTTATTTTGATCACTACAAAATCAGGTAAAAATGCCAAAGGTTCGGGAGTAGAATTCAACTCCAATTATGTAATACAAAATGTAATTGATAATACCGATTGGCAAAAAACTTATGGCCAGGGCTCGGACGAAGTAGCGCCCACAAGCGGAAGTAACGCCTTTGAATTAGGATTATCAGCATGGGGGCCGAAACTTGACGGATCAGAGGTTTATCAGTTCGATGGTGTCAAAAGACCTTATGTTGCCGCAAGTACAGGCAACATGGGGCGTTTTTATAAAAATGGCGAGGCGGCTACCAATACGGTATCCTTTAGCAAAAACTTCGGGGACGACGGCAGTTTACGCTTTTCGGCAAGCGACTTGCATAATACCAGTATTATCCCTAATGCGGGCTATCAACAGCAATCCTTTACCTTATCTACAAACTATAAATTGGGGAAACGGCTGGATCTGCAATTAAAGGGACAATACATTAATGCGTTTACCCATAACCGCCCAAGTGTATCTGATGCGCCAGGCAGCTTAAATTTTGCCCCCTTATTCCTTCCGCCAAATGTGAATATCACTTCCTTGGCCCCGGGATATAAAGCTGATGGTACTGAAAATCAGTTTTTGGACGATGCTTATACCACCAACCCGTACTTTGTAGCCAATAAGTTTATCAATAATACCCGCCGTAACCGGTTTATTGGTTCGGCTGATCTTAAATATACTTTTGATAATGGCATATACCTGCAATTCAGGGCCGGTGAGGATTACTTTGCAGACAGAAATACAAACGTAACCCCCAATGGCACAGCTTATCAAAGCGATGGAGCCATGATGGAGGAAAACAGGAAATCAACCGAGTTGAATATCGATGCTATCATCGGTAAAAAATTTAAAGTAGTAAAGGATTTCGACCTATCCACATTAGTAGGTGTTAACAGCAGAAAAGCCGTTGTGGACGACCTTGTGGCAACAGGCACCAGCTTTGAAACGCCTTTCCTTTACACAGTAGGCAATTTGGCCAGCCCTACAGAGTTCGAAAGCAACCCGGTAATAGTAAATAAATCTATTTACGGCACATTTGATTTCTCATACAAAAACTATTTATACCTGGGTGTAACCGGGCGCAACGACTGGTATTCGACCCTGGCCCCTGGTAAAACAAACTATTTTTATCCTTCCATAAACGGTTCATTTGTCTTCTCCGAACTGCTGCATGCAAGCTGGCTGGATATGGGAAAGTTAAGGGCTGGCTATGCCAATGTGGGCGGCGAAGCTGATGAAGCTTATCAAACTTTATTAGGTTACAACAATATTGGCAATTTAAACGGCCACCCGGTAGGGAACATTTCAAACGGGAGTACGGTACCTAATGCCCAACTGCAACCATCTTCGGCAAAAGAATTTGAGATAGGTACTGAACTCGATTTCTTTAAAAGCAGGCTGCATTTTGATATTGCGTTTTACAATAAAAAGGAAAGCCGCGAAGTTATACCCGCCGTTACCTCCGAAACATCTGGATATAATGCTGTTTTGCTCAATTCAGGGGTTATACAAAACAAGGGTATTGAATTCCTGATGTCGGTTGTTCCGGTTAAAACAAAAGACCTGATATGGACAGAAACGGTTAATATAACCTATAACGAAAATAAAGTTCTGGCACTTTCATCCGGCTCAACCAACTATCCGCTGGGGTATTCACGTGCCGGGGAAGATGAAGGTGTTGGCGTAGCTTATATGTCGCAGGCGCTTGGCAAATCAGCTTACCAGATATTTGTTGCCGACCCTGCAAGAGACGCAAATGGTAAGATCATTATCGACCCTACTACAGGCGCACCTGAGGCAGGAACCAATTACGTAGATGTTGGATCAGGCATTGATCCCTGGTCAACAGGTATTACCAGCGACATCAGGTACAAGCATTTTAATTTCTCCTTCCTGATTGACGGAAAGTTTGGCGCGAAAATATTTTCAGGCACCAACTGGTATGGTTATGGTTATGGACTTTCAAAGGCAACTCTTCCGGGCCGTGATCTGAGATACGGAACACAACAACTCTATCCGCAAGATTATTACAATGCCATAGCTATTAACAACCCGGGAATTTTTGTTTATGATGCCAGCTTTATCAAATTCAGGCAGATCATATTTGGTTATACCTTCCCGGCCAGCCTGTTCAAGGAAAAGATACAGGGCATCACATTAAGCTTTGTAGCCAGGAATGTGTTTACCATTATGAAGCACACTCCTAATATTGATCCAGAATCAAATTATTCAAACGGTCCGCAAGGTATTGAACAAGCTGAAGTGCCTTACACCCGGACATTCGGGCTTAACCTCAATGTGAAATTTTAAGATGATTATTGAAAAACATAATAAACTGTTTAACATGAAATTACAACCTGTTTACATAATTGCAAGCGTCATGATGATAGTGACCCTTGCTTCGTGCAAGAAGGATCTTCTAAAAACAAATACCGATCCCAATGCGGTATCCGTCGACGTATTTGATCCCAATAATATATTAACCACAACCCAGCTTTATTATACTGGAAGCACTGATAATGCCATAGAAGTTGAAGAAACTGAGATACAGGGGGCCGGCTGCATGATACAGCATTGGGCATCAACCTCGGGTTATTATTTTGGTGATAAGTACCTGTTGAGCCCCGGTGGCTGGGGTTCGTTCTTTGACCATGCTTATACCTATGGGGTAAAGAACGCAGTGGACCTTTATACCAACACGGCTGGTAAGCCCCAGTACAAAAACCTGCACCAGATAGCAAGAATAATGAAGGCGCTGGTGTTTGAGCGTATAACCGACGTTTATGGTGATGTACCCTATTTCCAGGCAGGCCAGGCTTACACCAAATCCATTTACTTCCCTAAATACGATAAGCAGCAAGCTATTTACGCTGACCTTTTGAAAGAAGTATCACAGGCGACAGACAGCCTGGACGAAAATGCCGATAAACCTGTTGGTGATCTTTTTTATTCAGGCGCTGCTGATCAGATCGGTGAATGGAAAAAATTTGGGAATACCCTGCTGTTGCGTATGGCCATGAGGCTCACAAAGGTTGATCCTACCACTGCACAATCCTATGTAACAAAGGTACAGGGCCTTACCATGACCAGTAATGACGACAATGCAATTGTTGCCCATGGCACCAATGACCCACTCACCATAAACAGAATATGGCGCGGGATAGGCGAGGATGGGGCCATACAATTGGACGGGCAGATAAGTAAGCCATTTATCGATTTTTTACAGAGCAATAATGATCCGCGGCTGCCCGTGTTAGCGTATATCTATCCTGCAGGCTTTCAACCCGGGGATGATCCGGGAGGAGGTTCGTCTGCCCCCGGCGACCAGGTTGGCTTGCCTAACGGATATGATCAGGGAAACACCATACATGGTATTGTAAATTATCCCGGGTATCTCGGAAGCGTGAGCTTATATTCGCGGCCAAGCCCAACAATATTTAATCCTACCGCCCCAACTTTAATATTAACTTATGCCGAATCTGAATTCCTGCTGGCAGATGCAGCCAAGCGCTGGGGTATTGGCGATGCAACGACTCATTATAACAACGGAGTAATTGCGGCTATCACCGAATTATCGGCTTATGGTCCTGCGGGTACGATCAGTACTGCTGATGCTACTACTTATTTAACTGCCCATCCCTATGTAGATGCCGATGGACTTAACATGATCAATACCCAGTTTTGGGTATGCACCTTCTTTAACGAATATGAGGCATGGAGCAATTGGCGCCGTACTTCATCAGCATCAAACCCAAATGGTTATCCGGCATTAATCCCCGTTGCTTCTTATCCTGGCAGTCAATCTCCCGGCGCTATACCCAGGCGAATGGAATACTCCACAGTTGACAAGCAAGTGAATTCAGCTAATTACAATGCAGCTGTAGCCGGCTTAACCGGAGGAGATAAAATAACCAGCCGCATGTGGTGGGATACACCGTGATGGGTGATTAGGTTGATTAAAACAAAAAATCCCCGCAGTGCACTGCGGGGATTTTTTGTTTTTGAGAAATTTGTATCAAATACGTATAAAAAAACGTAACAGGGAAAGGTATTATCCTGCAGGCAAAGCAATTAAACTGATAATAAATTATTAAACCCGCCGTTTAGCCTTTTTGTTAGGGAATGGGTTTGATACGTAATGGGATGATATTATTGGCAAATGTTTGATAACAGCAGATACAAGCCACTTATTGGTCGATACTTCACGCATTTTTCATGAAGCTGTCTATATCTTTAACAAAAAATAATAACCCGCGGCGATGACAAAGTTGCCTCAAGGTTCGTATTAATAATATGACAGGATAATTAAAGCGATAAGCTTTAATCAAAATATACGTTAGTTACTATAATATAATTATGAGAAAAAATTACTTTCCCCAAAATCTGCTATTTATTATGATAGCCTTTTTCGTGATCGCCATCACGTCGTGTAAAAAGGATAAGGTTACTCCGGCACAGACAACAACACCACCGGTTACCAATGCTACACCTACGCAACTCGGCCTGTATGAAGTTGATTCGTCCATTTATAAGCTGCTACTGATCAATGTTTCAAAAATTGGGACCCAGAGCATCAATTACAGCTTCATATTTGATACAGGTTCGGGCGGAATGGTTATTGATGCCAATGGTATCCTGCCTGCATCCATGATCACCGATAATGGCTTTAACTTTACCACCGACTCTACAGTTGTAAACGGCATTACCATTACTAACCAAAAATCAGAAGTTGACTACGGTGATGATGCCAATACAACAGATAAGGTATATGGCAACCTGGCTTATGCCCAGGTGACCGTTGGCGACCAGAACGGTAATTTTATAATTAAACGCCTACCGTTCTTTTTATATTACAAAGCGGTTGATGGCAAAGGGGTAAAGTTTACCGCTCATGATTTTGATACCTTCGGCGTATCGCAGGAGTATGATATTTCCTTTCCCAACAGTTCTTATATTACAAGTCCGTTTAGCTATTTCGATCCGGGCACTGGCCTTACGAGAGGCTTTAAAATGGCTGCAATAGGCACATCTAATTTCTCCCTTCAAGGCACTTACGTTCCTGGTGTGCTTACTTTGGGCTTAACTGCCGATGATCTTTCGCCCTCATCAGGTTTTGTGATGAACCAGCTTAGCTTTGATGCACAGGATGGCTACGCTCCCATTATCCCTGCAACTATAACTTATAATAATAAAGTGGTTTCAACAGAAGTTTTGTTTGATACCGGTACCGAACCGGACAGCTTTATTGAGGATAAAACAGCAACCAATACGACCACACTATTGCTGCCGAGCAGCACCTCGGTGAGTATTTCCACTTCATCAGGATTTAACTATGTGTATACTACCAGTGCAACTGAGAACTTAACCAATGTAGAAAATCCATCCTCATCAGGGGTAGATGTTTCTGTTATGAGTCTGGAGTTCTTCTTAAATAACGAGTATATGCTGGATTTCACCAATCATAAATTAGGATTGAAGAGTAATTAGAAATAAGCCGCATAACAGCAATTATATATAAAGATCCTGCAGCCTATACTCCTGCAGGATCTTTATCATTTCGGGCCAGACATACTGTGTTATTAACCTAAA
>Ga0206930_1028_pt1 | contig 36725 bp, 34 predicted proteins | sample Alteio_BWOrgHeat_20_FD_152939 | JGI IMG/M metagenome (GOLD analysis project Ga0206930, IMG submission 152939) | Enriched cells from forest soil in Barre Woods Harvard Forest LTER site, Petersham, Massachusetts, United States -... | ecosystem: Environmental > Terrestrial > Soil > Temperate forest >... | reverse complement strand
ACAGATATTGAAATTCAGCCAACAATATTCGGTGCCGACACAAGGGCGGTACTATCAAAGTACGGGAAACCCGTTTTTGTTCTTAATGAAAATAAGCTGACCATTTTTGTATATAAAATGAAGTTTAATGGTATGAAAACCAGGTGCGAGATTCACTTTTATAATAACACTGTATTTTTGATCAATTATCACTATAGTCAGCTAACCGCCACCGAGAAAAACTGCATCATTAAAACAATTTCCGATAAATACATAAATCAGGATGTGGATGACGATATCAAAAACAGTAAGATCATTGACAGGAATAACAACCTTTTATATATCAACGATATTCTTGAAGGGATAAACATTACTTATTTAGGAAACAAGGAATCAGTTTGGCACCAGGGTTTAATCACTGAAATTGATGCCCGGAAGGAGAAGCAAAATAATAAGATCAGGTTAGAAAAAAAGCTTTTTTATAATAGTATCTAAATATTTCTATTTTATTGTGCATATTTAAGTGGGCACTTCATTATTTATAATCATATTTACTGGTCTTAAATGCTGGATTTTATTTAGTTTTAGGGCATCATTTAGATAATTGCCTTTCTACCGGGTGGGTAACTCTTCTTTCTAATATGATTATTTATAGCTATGAGGAATAGTTTATTTATATTCTTATTTCTGCTTTTATCAGTAAGGGGATTTAGCCAATCCTGTACATTAACTGTAACAATATCTTCATCGAGCCCCGCGATTTGTTCAGGCAATAGCGCTGTTCTTACTGCGACTGCTTCAGCAGGTACCGCACCCTATACCTATGTATGGAATACCGGCGAAACTACGCCTACCATCAGTGTAAATAAGGCGGCTACTTATACCGTTACTGTAAGTGATAAAACTCCTGGTTGCCAGCCGGTTAAGCAAAGTATAACCATTACTGCCTCAACTATTCCCGATGCACCAACAGTAAGTGGGACAACTGTTTGCCAAAATAGTTCTGCAACACTTACAGCAACGGCTCCCGGAGGTACATATCAATGGTACGACGCACCGACCAATGGAAATTTTTTGGCGAGTGGCCCTACATTTATTACTCCGCCGATAACAGCGCCTATTATTTATTATGTACAAACCACTGTTTCTGGGTGCACCAGTGCCAGAACCCCCGTACTTGTTAATATACTGGCCAAGCCAGTAGTTACCGGCGCAACAGTTTGCCAGGGCACTTCTGCTACGTTGTCTGCCTCGGGTGGAGATAGCTACGTTTGGTATGACGCGCCAGTGAATGGCAATGTGGTAGGGAACGGTCCAACCTTTACAACGCCGCCATTGCTCAATACAACAACTTATTATGTAGTATCAACTACCAACGGTTGTGTGAGTGCACGTACTGCAGTTGTGGCTATAGTAACACCTCCTCCACAGGCGCCTACCGCTGTGAATGTAACCATATGTTCGGGGAATGTTGCAAACCTGCATGCAAATGCACCTGCGGGTATATTCGACTGGTTTACTGTTCCGGTCGGTGGCACATCCTTAATATCAAGCCCTGATTACACGACGCCTGTATTAACCACTACCACTACTTATTACGCGCAAACTTCGCTAAATGGATGTGTAAGCACACGTACACCAGTAACGGTAACCGTAAATGCTATTCCATCGGCACCTACAGTAACAACCTTACCTGCTTGCTACGGAACAAGTGCTGCACTGACCGCAACTGCACCCGGAGGAACTTACCAGTGGTATGATGCCGCTGCAGGGGGTACCTTATTATTTACAGGAGGTACCTTTAATACCCCTGCCCTGACAAATTCGACCACTTATTATGTCCAGGTAACCAGTGCGGGGGGGTGCACAAGTGTACGCACTGCGGTACCGGTTACTGTAGATCCGCCTGTGCCAACGCCAACGGCGTCTAATCCGTTGATATGCTCCGGCTCGTCTGTTACTTTAACTACTACCGGACCAGGTGGTGTATACCAATGGTATGATGCCGCAACCGGCGGGAACTTATTAATTACTGGTGCCAGTTACACTACTCCGGCACTTATTGCAACCACAACTTATTATGTGCAAACAACTATAGGCGGATGCACAAGCGCCAGGACACCGGTAATTGTAACTGTACTGCCAATTACGCCTGCACCTACAGCTTCAAATACCTCGGTATGCTCTGGCAATGCAACCTCACTTACAGCTACGGGTGGAAGTGGCAATTATGGCTGGTATGATGCTGCAACCGGGGGTAATCTATTGTCGTCTGGGCAGGTGTTTGTTACTCCTGCACTCACTGTTACCACCACATATTATGTACAGAGCACTTCTGTAAATGGTTGCGCAAGTTCGCGAACGCCAGTAACGGTTACTGTAAATCCAATACCATCGGCCCCAACATCAACCGGACCATCCATTTGTCCAGGCTCAGTAGCTACTTTAACGGCAACCGCACCGTCGGGAACAATACAATGGTACGATGCATCTGTAGGAGGTAATTTACTAGCCTCCGGTACTACATTTACTACCCCAGCCTTAGGAGCAACCACTACGTATTATGTTCAAAATACAGTAGGGACATGTGTTAGCCCGCGCACAGCAGTTACAGTTTCCATAATTCCAGTGGCCAACCCGCAGTTCAGATACCCTTCGGGCACAATATGTACTTCAGGTGGCAATATTACACCTGCGATTTTCAATCCATCCGGTGGAACTTTTAGTGCAGCGCCGGCCGGACTGGTATTTGTAAGTAACACAACCGGTCAAATTAATGTGGCTGCGAGTGTTCCCGGAAATTATGTGATCTCTTTTGCAGGCAATGGGATTTGTCCGCGCACTTCCGTGGCACAGATCGCCATAGTTACAATACCTAATGCTCAATTTTCATACACCGGGCCATATTGCCAGGATGCTGCCAATCCATTTCCGGTGTTTCCGCCGGGGGCCAGCGGAGGCGTTTTTACCGCTTCGCCTGCCGGATTGGTTTTTGTTAACACCAGCACAGGCGAGATCAACCTTGGCACAAGCGGTGCAGGTACCTTCACAGTAACAAATACTATTGCCGCAAGCGGAGCCTGTGCTGCAAGTATAGTGACTGCCACGGTAACAATTAATCAAACAGTTTTAATAACTGCAGGGCCTGATCAAACGATACAAGCCGGCAATACAGCTCAATTAGCAGGAAGCATCACCGGAGGTATAACAACAGGGAAGTGGTCCGGCGGAACGGGAACCTTTTCAAATCCAACCCTGTCAAATGCAGTTTATACCCCCGGGCCGGGTGAAACTACAGCTACGCTCACCTTAACATCAGATGATCCACCCGGTCCCTGCGGTCCAAAATCGTCCAAGGTGGTCATCACTATAAACCCGCTGCCACCCGCACCGACTGCTGCGGGGCAGGCTGTTTGCCCGGGTAACAGTGCGACTTTGTCTGCAACGGCGCCCGGTGGTGCATATAAATGGTTTGATGCCGCCACAGGCGGAACCCAGCTGGCCACCGGCCCATCCTATACTACACCGCCACTTATCGTAAATACTACCTATTATGTGCAAACTACAATTGGTGGTATTACCAGTACGCGAACGCCTGTATTGGTGACGATCACCGCCGTTCCGGCAGCTCCAACATCTGTGGGTGTTCCTGTCTGCATCAACAATCCGGCTACACTTACAGCAAGCGGTTCCGCTGGGACCTATGCCTGGTATGATGCCCCGGTTGGCGGAAATTTGTTGTCAACAAGCAACACATATGTAACACCACCGCTCACTGTGGCCACCTCCTATTATGTAGAATCTATAGTAAATACTTGTGTAAGCACCAGAACAAAAGTAGATGTAACGGTAAACCCCGCACCCAATATAACAAGCTCTCCGAACGGAAATGTCTGTAGCGGTAATGCTCAGAATTATATAATAACAGCTAGCATACCTGCGACAACTTTTAGCTGGAGCCGCGCCATCGTTGCCGGTATCAGCAACCCAGCGGTTACTAATCAAACGTCCGGAACAATAACGGAAACATTAATTAACACCGGCAGTGCTGCAGTCAACGTTACATACATTATTACTCCGGCAGCCAACGGTTGTACTGGCCAGCCCTTTAACTACGTGGTCACAGTTAATCCCACACCCGTTGTCACCAGTCCGCCTACTGCAACAGTCTGCAGCGGCACCAGTGTAAATTACACCGTTGCATTTAATACTCCTATAGCTTCCTTTACGTGGAGTCGGGCTGCTGTGCCCGGTATCAGCAATGCGGCAGTATCCGGGCAGGCCGCCACTACCATAAAGGAAGTTCTATTCAATACTACTAATGTCCCGGTGAACGTTACTTATGTTTTTAAGCATGCAACTGCCAGTTGTGCAGGAGTACCATTTAATTTAGTGGTAACGGTATACCCCTTAGCCCTGGTAACAAGCGCTCCCTCCGGAGTAGCTTGCAGCGGATCGCCCCAAAATTATGTTCTTGCATCCAATATAGCCACAGCAACATTTAGCTGGGATCGCCCTGCTGTGCCTGGCATTAGTAATCCGGCGGTAGTAGGGCAAACATCAGGAATAATAAATGAAACACTAATCAACACAACAACACATAATATAATAGTTACCTACCTTGTTTCGGCAGTAGCCAATGGCTGCCCAGGGCCTCAGCGTAATTACCTGGTTGTGGTTAGCCCGCAGCCGCCTACCCCGGTAGCCAACGGCAATTCACCTGTCTGCATAAATAGTACGATACAACTTAAGGCGCCCACGGTGCCTAACGCAACGTATATGTGGACCGGGCCGGGCGCATTTACATCAACATTGCAGAATCCTAATATTCCGAATATTACAATGGCTAATGCAGGAGTATACAATTTGTATGTTATCGTCAACGGGTGTACGAGCCTGCCGTCACCTGTCACCATTGTGGTAGATGCCCTGCCAAAATCAGTTGCCGGCCCTAATCAAAAAGTTTGTCACAATACTACAGGGGTACAGCTTGCCGGTGCTGAACCTGGAGGTACGCCAACAGGACAATGGTCTTCTCCCCCCACCGGAAGTAATATATTTTTACCTTCATCAAATCAATTGAATGCGATTTACGTTCCGTCAGCAGCAGATAAAGCCGCAGGTTCCGTAGTACTTACTTTAACTTCAACCAGTAAGGATGATTGTAATTTCTCTATCTCTACTGTTACGATAACCTTTATAAATGTTACAGTAAACAGCGCACCAACTGGTCAAATTTGCACAGGAAACGCGCAGAACTACCAGATCACCTCCGCCACGCCTTCTGTTACCTTTACTTATAGCCGGGATGCCGTAACCGGTATCAGCAACGCTGCCGTAAGTAATGTAGCTTCGAATGTAATTAATGAAACTTTGATTAATACCACTACTGCACCGATTGATGTTACCTATCTGATCACCCCTACCGATAATACCGGTTGCCCTGGTACTGTATTTAAATACATTGTAACTGTAAATCCAACACCGCTAACGCCTGTTGCAACAGTAAATTCACCGGTTTGTGTGAATACTCCGATACACCTTTCAACACCGGACGTACCCAATGCAACTTACGCATGGACAGGGCCGAATGGATTTGCGTCATCCCTGCAAAACCCGGATATTAATAATGTCAGCGCCCTCTCTGCAGGTGTTTATCATTTAACTGTGACAGTGAACGGCTGCCCCAGCCCGGTAGCCAGTACTATTCCCGTGGTTGTGGATCAGCCGCCTAAAGCAGTTGCCGCAGTTGCAGGGCCAACCCAGAATTTTTGCGTTAGCGTAACGTCGATACAATTGGCAGGCAGTGTAATCGGGGGGGAAGGCACAGGACAATGGTCGGGCGGATCAGAGAATTTTTTGCCCTCAAATACAGATTTGAACGCGCAATACATCCCTTCAGCTCAGGATAAAGCCAATGGCTCGGTGACACTTACTTTGACCTCAACAGGTAATGACGGTTGTGCAATCAATTTTTCAACCACGACTATTACTTTCAAACCATTACCGGCAGTTGATGCAGGGCCCGACCAGGAAGTTTGCTCGCAGGATCCAAGTGTGCAGTTGGCCGGTAAAATTCTTATTGCCGGCGGCGGTAAGTGGAGCACATCAGGGTCGGGTAAATTTTTGCCGTCTGTGACACAGCAGACTGCCCAATATATTCCAAGTGCGCAGGATATCAGCAATGGCTCGGTTATTTTAACACTGCTTGCTACGGGCGCGGGCCCATGCAATATTTCAACTGACGAAATGGTGATCAAATTCATCCCTCCTCCAACGGTAAACGCCGGCGGGACGGTATTTGTATTGCATGGAAAAACCATCACCTTAAACCCTACGGTAAGTGATAATAATGTACAATACTTGTGGACACCGAACAAGGATATAGATAACAACACTATAAAAAACCCAACCATTACAGGTGATGTTGACATTACGTATACGCTAACAGTAACCGATAGCAGGGGATGTGTTAGCAGCGATAAGGTATCAGTAAAAGTATCACCGGTGGTGGTAATTCCTAATACCTTTACACCGAATAATGATGGGATCAATGACCTTTGGAACATACAGGGACTAATTGCCTACCAGCAGGCAACGGTTGATGTTTTTGACAGGTACGGGCAAAAGGTATTCCATTCACTGGGTTATCCAAAAGCCTGGGATGGTACTTATGGTGGTAAATCATTGCCTACCGGCACCTATTATTATGTTATAGATACAAAATTCAATGGCCAGGTACTTTCAGGCTCCATTACGCTTATCAGATAGATCATTTTTTAATATCGAACACTGAATGCCGAATAAGGAATGATGAAATTGTTATTCAGGATGGGCGATAACTTAGTAACCTCTAATGTCGAACATCGAATTTTGAATGTCGAATAATGATAAATCATCCCATTTCGATATTTTATTAAACTCCCCTTTAGGGGTCGGGGGCCTAAAAACAGTAAAGCCCCTGATGGGCAGGGGCCTTTACTAACCAATTATAAACCTAAATTATGAGAAGACTTTATTAAAAACTTTACGGTGTAAAAGTAACACTAATATTTGAAATGTATAATATACATTTGTAATTCTTTTGTCAGTATTTCATTTTATCACGCTTAACATTAAATTTACATTAAAAAAACTGCCAAATACTTATTATAAATATAAAATTTGAATGTTTCGTTCCTGCTTATCGCTGTTAACGATGTAAAAGTAATAAAAAAATCTAAAAAGCAACATTTTTTTTAATAAAATCAATAAAAAAGTAAAAACTATGAAATTAAATATTCAAAATGTTGCATTTTTAGTTTAAAATCCATTTTAATAGATGAATTTTTATATGATTTATCTTATTTTATTCAGCTATTTTAGATTAAACCTCAATTATTTAAATAAAATAGACCATTTTTTTCAATTTTATTCGTGTAATTGATAAATCAAAACAAAATTCGCATCAATTTTTACCTGGCTCTGTTTTTTGATTCATTTGCTACTTGTTTTTGAAACAAATATTTTACATTCAGGAGGTTATTTTGAATGAAATTCATTTGAAATATTACTCAATACAAACATCAATATTTAAACCCTTTAGCATTTTTGCCAAAATTGTTTTCATACTTTATGGCATCTGCTACCACCGCTCTCAAGCAACCCGAACTTACAACAACTACCCTGTGGGTAATGGCCATTGCTACGGGCCTTATTGTAGCCAACCTGTACTATAACCAACCCCTGCTTGATGATATTGCCCGCACTTTTCATGTAGGCAGCAGTAAAGCCGGGCAGGTAGGGGCGCTTACACAATTAGGATACGCTACAGGTATGCTCTTTATTGCACCGCTGGCTGATATGCTGCGCCGTAAGCGCCTGATCGTAATTTGCCTTGCTTTGGCGATATTATCATTATTATTGACAGCTGTTTCCCCCAGCATTAATCTGCTGATAGTTGCCAGCTTTTTTGTGGGTATCTTTTCCCTTATCCCGCAATTGCTGGTGCCTATGACAGCTCATTTGGCAAAGCCTGAAGAACGCGGAAGCAAAATTGGCTTCGTAATGAGCGGGTTGCTGCTCGGTATTTTGCTTTCCCGTACAATTAGCGGCTTTATTGGGACCCATTATGGCTGGCGCGCCATGTTCTATATTGCGGCAGGTATTATGGTGGTGATATGGTTGTTGCTGTTTTTTCTTTTGCCCGAGGTAGAACCCGAATATAAAGGCAGTTACAAAGCCTTGATGCGATCACTGGTCACCCTGGTAAGAGAGGCGCCCGCGCTTCGCATTGCTTCAATAAGAGGAGCCTTGTGTTTTGCTTGTTTTAGCGCCTTTTGGACCACGTTGACATTTTTGCTAAAGGACAATTTCAATAAAGGAAGTGATATTGCCGGTCTGTTTGGATTAGTTGGAGCTTTCGGCGCTTTAGCTGCAGGCTTTATGGGAAAGCTGAGCGATAAAATGGATGCCTACAAACTTTCAACCTTTACTTTGCTGCTCATAATTATCTCCTTTGTCATATTTATTTTTTCGGGTAACAGCATAGCCGGGCTGATCATTGGAGTTATTATACTGGATATGGGGGTGCAGGCCACTCATATTTCTAACCAGTCGCTTATTTTCGCGCTGAAGCCTGAAGCTCGCAATCGGATCAATACGGTTTATATGGTCACTTACTTTATAGGAGGTGGTATTGGCACCTATCTGGCCAGTCAGGCATGGGCGTCTTATAAGTGGACGGGTGTGTGTACCGTTGGAATAGCTTTATCCCTGACGGCAACAATAGTCCATCTTTTAAGTCATAAAATTGTACAAAAAATCAGGCGTGGTGTATAGATAGTAGGTTAAAGTATGCAGCAGGAACTGTACAATCGCTAATAGCTGTAAAGAAATACCGTTTTTAATTATGGTATAAAAAGCTTTCTCTCTTTTCTCTGAATTTGGTTCTCGAAAATGACTCTGAAAAAAACATTTTTTTTATTTCGGACAACAAACTTTGGCACCGAATTGGATAATTGCATACCAAATGCAATATGGAATGGCGCTTGAACCAAAAAAAAGCCGCAAAGGTGAAGAACAGGAATGGGAGAACCCAACTGATCCTGAAAAGCCTTCTGATGCACGCGATAAGGAACAAATAGAGCGGCAATATAAGGAAGCAAAGCGCCGGAAGGATAACCTTACGGAGAAGGACCATATCGACAGAAAACTTAAAACTGATTAAACACGTATAATAGGTATAACCTTTAAAGCAATTTTATGAACAATCACTCAACAACCTCAGGGAACAAACTGGTAAAGCGTTTTGACAGCGAATTAAAAAAGCTTTTATTGAGCGACCTGATCAATATTAAGAGAGTCAAAAAGCAAATGGTAAATACATTTAACGCGGCATAAATTTTATGAAAGCTCAACCGACTCCAACAGCGAATAAACTATTAAGGCGTTTTGATAAGCTTTTGAAAAATATGCTTGCCGAAGAAATTAAAGCCTTTAGATCAAGGGACCAATTTTTATACAGCAATCTCCAGGCTCCTGCAAAAGTAAACTTATCAATAGCCTGATCAACATATAGTATGAAACAATAAAGCCATGTAACTTATGTGGCTTTATTGTTTCGAGGCATATTTGATGATCAATCCGGCAGTTTTTTCTGACGCGCCAGGTGTTCCCATTCTTTCATCCAGCCTGTCGTAATCATTCAGTATTCGTTTATAATGCTTTTGGTCGGTCAGGATCAGTCCAAGTTCGGCATTGGCTTTTTCTATGGTATAATAAGGTTGTATCAACTCTTTCACAATTTCATCATCCATTATCAGGTTCACTAATGACGCAAACCTCACTTTACCCAAAGCCCTTATGATGGCAATGCTGATGCGGTTGGCTTTATAAACCACCACCTCGGGCACATTAAACAACGCGGTTTCAAGCGTAGCAGTACCTGACGTTACTATAGCTGCATAAGCATTGTTCAGCAGATCGTAGGTCGCGTTAAATATTATCGGGATATCGGCGCCATCTAAATATTGATCATAATATAGCTGATCAAAAGCCGGCGCGCCTGCAATAACAAATTGGTAATCGGGCCAGTTTTTGGCGATCTCTACCATATCCGGTAGCATGCGGCTGATCTCCTGACGGCGGCTGCCCGGTAAAAGGGCAACTATTTTTTTATCGCTTAGCTGATATTTTTGATAAAAATCAGGGTCGGGGTTAAAGGCTGCTATTGCATCAAGCAAAGGGTTGCCTACATAATCTACATCCATCCCCCATTTTTTATAGAAATCTACCTCGAAGGGGAAGATGCAGAACATATGGTCTACAATACGCTTGATCTTGAGGGCACGTTTCTGGTTCCAGGCCCAAACTTTTGGGGAGATATAATAGCAAACAATGATGCCTTTTGATTTAGCAAATTTGGCTATTTTGAGGTTAAAACCCGAAAAATCGATCAGTATCAATACATCCGGTTGCCAGGCGGCTATATCACTTTTGCAAAAGGAGAGATTTTTTAAAATAACAGGCAGGTTGGCTATCACTTCTACAAAACCCATAAAGGCCATATCGGCATAATGCTTTACCAGTTCGCCGCCTTCGGCCAGCATTTTATCGCCGCCAAAAAAGCGGAATTCGGCTTTAGGGTCTTTTTCCTTTAATGCTTTCATCAAATTGGCCCCGTGCAGATCGCCGGAGGCCTCGCCGGCTACCAGGTAATATTTCATGGCCGTCAGATATTAAATTTCCAGCTGTTCAACAAAGGTATGGCGTGATGCGCGGTCATATCAAACTGCACCGGCACAACCGATACATAGTTATTATCCAAAGCCCACACATCCGTATCCTCACCCATGTCATTCATCTGGAACACACCAGTGAGCCAGTAATATGGTCGTTTATGCGGGTCCATGCGTTCATCAAATTCTTCGGCCCATTTGGCATTGGCCTGGCGGCATATTTTTATGCCTTTTATATGTGCGCCATTCGGAAAATTGACATTGAGCAGGGTAGAGGCGGGCAAGCCATTTTGCAAAACCTGCACGGCTATTTCCTTTACATATTTTATACAGTGACTAAAATCAGCCTGTAAAGTATAATCATCCAGTGAAAAACCAATGGAGGGGATACTTTCAATTGCCCCCTCAACCGCCGCGGACATGGTGCCCGAATAAAGAATATTAATGGAATTATTTAAACCATGGTTAATGCCGGAAACACACAGATCAGGCTTTTTGCCTTTGAAAATCTTGTTGACAGCCAACTTTACACAATCAACCGGGGTGCCTGAGCAGCGGTAGCTTTCGATTCCCTCATAAATATCGACCTTATCCAGCCGCAACGGACTGCCAATGGTAATGGCATGGCCCATACCCGATTGCGGGCTGTCGGGAGCAACCACAACCACCTTACCCAATTCGGCCATGGTATCCATCAGAGCTTTAATGCCGGGAGCAGTGATGCCGTCGTCGTTTACAACTAATATGGTAGGTTTTTTCATTCAGCGCAAAATTAGTTATATTTGATTATGCTTACAGTTGAAAAGAAAAAGAAATACACCGTTGAAGATTATATGCTGCTGGAGGAAGGTGCGCCTTTTCAATTAATTGAAAATGATTTAATTACGTCACCATCACCAACTCCTGCTCATCAGGCGATATCTTATCGCTTAGTCTTAACTTTAGGGAATTTCCTTGAAAACAATGCTGATCGTGGTTATCTAGCGTATGCGCCGCTGGATGTAAAATTTGACGATGGTAATGTGCTTCAGCCGGATATTATTTTTATAGTTGCAGAAAGAAAAGGGGAACTGGTAAAGGATGTAATTGAAGGCGCCCCCGACCTGATCATCGAAATACTTTCCCCATCAAATGCTTACTATGATTTGCGACAGAAAAAAGATGTATATCAAAAATTTGCTGTTAAGGAATACATCATAGTTGATCCTATTGCATTTAATGCGGAACTATACACCCTGGCAAATGGGGCATTTCAACTGCACCAAAAGGTAGAAAAAACAGAGCAGTTAAACTCTGTGTTATTACCCGGTTTAAGCTTTGACCTCAACCGCATATTCAATTTCTAAATTATCTTTTTTACCCCCGGTATCATCACAATTACCGAAGCCAGCAAAAAGCTACCTGTCACAGCCAACGGAGCTACAAACAAAAGTTTAATTGCGGGTTCGATGTTCCAGTTACTTACTAAAAGCGCAAGGGATATCAATACCAATGGATGAAAAATATAAACTGCAAAAGTATATCGCGATAACTTACTGATACGCGCCGATGGCTCGTTCCATAGCCTGCGACCACGGGAAAGCAGACCAACTATGATCGAAAAACCGATCACCTGCTCCCACACACCATATAGTAAGGCCTGCCAATGCAGGCCCCCGCTCCACCAACTACCTTCCATATGTGTCAGCTTTTGAATAACAAAGAATATAGGAAAAAACAATAGCAGTCGTAAGGCCCATTTACCAAGTTGTTTGCCTGTTTTATCAGAGATGGTATTGAGCCAGTCGTTTTTAGAGGCAATCAGACCCAGGATAAAAAGCGCGATGTATTGAGAAAAATGGCCTGGCTGAAAACCAACCGGATGGAGCACCCATCCAACCGGAAATACAAGCCTTACCAGGAAACTGATAACACCCACACCGGCGGCAAACAAAACTATACTACCGGCGTTGGGCGCTGGTAGTGCTTTTGAAGGAAGATTTTTAAAAAGTTCGCGTACCAAAACATACAGTAGCGTAAATAGGAGTAATGCCGCAACAAACCATAGCACACCAAAATCGATCCAGTCATCGTAACCGTTCAAAAATTGCATTAGCGTAATATGATGCCTATACCCGAAATAATAAACCAGGTAATTCATCGCCGGTGAGAGGAGGAAAGAATAGAATATTAGTGGTATACCGAGCCTTATCAGCCTGTCCTTTACAAATTGCGTTGCTCCCTTTTTTTCATAAGACGGCCCTATGAAATAAGCTGACAGGAAAAAGAACATCCCCATAAAAAACGACTGATTGACGCTTACGAACATCGTCATGGGAGCGAGCGCGCCAGGCAGCGTGGATTTTTGCTGAAAATACCATCCGCCCGGGGCGCCGTAAGTAATAAAGGAATGATGCAATACAACCAATATAGTAAGGATCACTTTTAAGTGATCAATGTAGGCGATCTTTTTCGTTTGGTTAGGAATTAGTACCTGTTGTGCTGGTTGGGTTGACATAGATTTTGGTGAGATTGACAAAATATATTCAAACAGACACCAAAATACGTATAAAGTTGCACCCAACAAAAAAGCCCCGATCATTCGGGGCTTCCAATTTTTATAAACTATTGATCCACTTTACCAGATCATCGCGGCTTTTGCCGGTTTTTTGCTGGAGTTTGCCAAGCAGTTCGTCGTCCTTCCCTTCTTCGTGAATTAGATCGTCGTCGGTCAGGTCGCCATAAGCTTGCTTTATTTTACCTTTCAGCTCGTTCCAGCCACCTTTGATTTGTAGTTTGTCCATGATGTTTTTTATTTAGATGTGTGATTAGAACACATCCGAACATCATTTGGTTTTTATTATAAATAGTGGATAAACTTTTTATTTGTATTAATAGTGATACCGCAACTGAACAATAAATAGCGTTTCATTTTCGATCTTGTAAACTAATCGATGCTCCCTGGTTATTCTGCGCGACCAGTAGCCAGTCCAATTGTGTTTTAATGCTTCTGGTTTTCCTGTTCCTTCAAATGGAGTAAGTTGTATTTCTTCTATCAGTTGCTTTATTTTTTCAACAACCTTTTTATTTCCGCTTTTTTTCCAGTATTCCAATTGTTCTAAAGCGTCCGGCGAAAAAATTATTTCCATAAATCATCTAAGGATACTTTTATGCCTTTTCCTGCTTCCAGTTGTTGTATGCTCTCGTCTAAAGCTTTCCGGTTGGCCTCACTTGACATAAGATATTCTGTTTCATCAAGCTCCTTCTCATACTTTATTTCAAAAGCATCAAATATGGTCTTGAGTGCTTTTTCTTGTGCATCATCTTTGGGGTGTATCGTGAGTGTCGACATTATTTTATCTTTTAATACAAATTTAATGCTTTTAAAGCATAACTAACATATCAAATCTGTGAGCTATCAACCATGAGCCATAAACTAAATCACAACGCCCCCGACTTTATCTCCTCCACAACAGCCGGATCAAGCAGGGTAGTAGTATCACCTAAATTTGACGTATCGCCTTCAGCAATCTTTCGCAAAATACGGCGCATAATCTTACCGGAACGTGTTTTCGGCAAACCGGTTACGAATTGTATTTTATCCGGCCTGGCTATGGCACCTATGATACGGGTAACGGTCATCATAATATCCTTGCGGGTCAGTTCCTCATCTCCGTGTTTATTGGGGCTCACTACAAATGCATAAACACCCTGTCCCTTTATATCATGCGGATAACCAACTACAGCAGATTCGACCACGCTGCTGTGCATATTAATAGCGTTTTCTACCTCGGCAGTGCCAATACGGTGACCGGAAACGTTGAGCACATCATCAACACGACCGGTAATGCGGTAATAACCTTCCTCATCGCGCTGGCAGCCATCACCTGTAAAATATTTGCCTTTGTAAGCTGAGAAGTATGTTTGGCGACAGCGCTCGTGATCGCCATAAGTGGTGCGCAACATGCCCGGCCATGGGAATTTGATGCATAAGTTGCCATTAACGCCGTTTCCTTCTATTTCAACGCCCGCTTCGTCAACCAGTACAGGCTGAACGCCGGGCAGGGGCAAAGTGGCATAGCTGGGTTTTGTTTTGGTAACCCCGGCTATCGGAGATATCATAATGCCGCCTGTTTCCGTTTGCCACCAGGTATCTACTATAGGGCAGTTTTTGTGGCCGATGTTCTCATCAAACCAATGCCAGGCTTCTTCGTTGATCGGCTCACCTACTGATCCTAATTTTTTTAACGAACTCAGATCTTTGTTTTTCACTATATCGGTACCGAAGCTCATTAACGAGCGGATAGCGGTAGGGGCGGTATATAATATGTTGACCTTGTATTCTTCAACAATCTCCCAGAAACGAGCTGGGCCCGGCCAGGTTGGTACGCCCTCAAACATCAACGTAGTTGCGCCCTGCGAAAGCGGTCCGTATACAATATAGGAGTGGCCGGTGATCCAGCCAATATCGGCGGTACAGAAAAATATTTCACCAGGATTATATTGGAAAACATTAGCAAAAGTATATCCAGTATAAACCATGTAGCCGCCGCAGGTATGTACCACGCCTTTTGGTTTGCCGGTAGAGCCGGAGGTATATAATATAAACAGCATATCCTCAGCGTCCATTTCCTCAGCATCGCAGGCCGTGTTGCCCTGAGTTTCTACTTTTTTTATTTCGTCTTCCCACCATACGTCGCGACCTTTTATCATGGAGATCGGTGTACGACTGCGGGTTAATACGATCACTTTTTTAATGGACGGGCATTGCACAATGGCATCATCAATAATATTTTTCAGGGGAATATCTTTTGGCCCCCTGAAGCCGCCGTCGGCAGTGATCACGATATTGCAGGTGGCATCATTTATCCTGTCGGCTATGGATTGGGCCGAGAAGCCGCCAAACACAACAGAATGTATAGCGCCAATACGTGCGCAGGCCAATACTGCAATTGCCAGTTCGGGCACCATGGGCATATAAATACAAATGCGGTCGCCTTTTTTGGCGCCGTTGTTCTTCAGTACATTGGCAAACTCGCAAACCTTATCATACAATTGACGATAGGTTAAAATACGATGATGTTCCTGCGGATCATTCGGTTCCCAGATGATTGCAGGCTTATCGCCCAGTTTTTCCAGGTGGCGGTCGAGGCAGTTCTCGGTAATATTCAGCTTAGCGCCTTTGAACCATTCCACTTTGGGTTCGGTAAAATTCCATTCCAGTACCTTATCCCATGGTTTGCGCCATTGGAAGTTTGAGGCAATATCGGCCCAAAACTCCTCGGGGTGTTCAACGCTTTTTTGATAGGTTTTTTGGTACTCGTCAAATGAAGTGATCTTCATGGTAATTGTTTTAATGATAAATATTATTGTTACTTAATGTTTTATGCTTTCACTAAGCACGCAGAATATTTTCAATAGCTAATTGGTGGGTGAAAATTAGTGAATTTTCAGGTAATGGGGATATTAAATTTGTATCTTTAGGTATATCCTTTTCCTTTATGTCTTTCAAAAGAATATTTCTTATTCTACTTATCTTCATAGCTTCGTGCCATTCAGATAGACTGAAATCAAAAAAGATTTGGATCCAGACTGAAACGGGATACGAATTGCTTAATGGCAATATTAAACAAGTTGTTACAAAACGATATGGATCTAAAAATATAGATGACGTTGATACTACTATTTTTGATAGAAATGGTAATCCAATAAAAACGGTAAAAATATATAGTGATTCAAGTCCTGTGATTATAAGGATTTCTTATAAAAGTGAATATGATAATCATGGTAAAAAATTGAAGACGATAGGTTATGAAGATAAAAACATATTGGTTTATAACTGCAATGATAACGGGTACATTGAAAAATTGAGGAGATTTGGAACCGATACAAGCCGGGCCAATTTAGAATCAACTGAAGAGTATCACTATAATGATTTGGGAGAATTGGTCGAATTATATCATTTCGTAGGTGATTTTTTAAGATCTCATGTTCATTATAAATATTATAGAGAAAATTGGATGTCCGGAAGTTATCATGATGGATCGGTCAAAATGCTATATCATTACATTACTACAGATAAAGAAGGTAACTGGACAAAAAGAACAAATGCTGTATGGATAGAGGGTAATCGCAGCCCATCACACGTATATATAACCGAACGCAAAATCACCTATTATTAACCCACAAGCAGTTGCGTGAGGGATAGAAATGAATACCGGCCTGCGCGCCTAATGCCTGCAGGCGTATAAATGGATAGCCCGACCCGAAGGGGCACGCCCAAATTCAGTTGGCAGTTGGCTCTGTTTCGGCTCTCAACAACAACATTATGCTCCAGGATTAGCATGCGTAAAGATGGCTTCGTTCCTCGCCATGACGATTTTTATACTTGTTTTTATTTTATGAAAATTATTTTAAAATCACTGTTGAATATTTGACTTAAAATCCTGATATTTGCAAACTCTTTTAAGAAAAGGGAGATAATTAATCATATTGTCATGTCAAGAATTTGTGATTTAACAGGAAAAGGTTCCTTGGTTGGTAATAACGTTTCTAACTCAAATGTTAAAACCAAGCGCAGGTTTCACCCAAATTTAAAGCTGAAGAAGTTTTATATTCCTGAGGAAGATAAGTGGATCACCTTAAAGGTTTCTACTTCGGCTGTAAAAACGATCAGCAAGAACGGTATAACTGCTTGTATCAACAAGTTTGTTAAAAAAGGATACATTTAATTGGTTGATTAAGTTGATTGGTTGATTAGGTTCAATCAATAATTCAATAAATCAATAATTCAATATTAAAGAAGATGGCAAAAAAAGGCAACAGGGTTCAGGTAATATTAGAGTGCACCGAGCATAAAGAAAGCGGTCTGCCGGGAATGTCTCGTTACATTACTACCAAGAACAAGAAGAATACAACTGAAAGACTGGAATTGAAGAAGTTCAACCCTGTTTTAAGAAAAGTAACCGTTCACAAGGAAATAAAATAATTGGTTGATTATGCTGAATGCTGATTGAGTTGATTAATCGCTAATTCACTAACTCACTAATTCAATAATTAAAAAGAGATGGCAAAGAAAGTAGTTGCAACCCTGAAAACAGGTAAAGGCAAAGAATATTCAAAAGTGATCACCATGGTGAAATCACCAAAAACAGGTGCTTACTCATTTAAGGAAATTATAGTGCATAACGATCACGTTAAGGACGCGATCAATGCCAACAAAGGTCAGTAATTGACCTTAAGGAAATCATAAAAGCCGTCTTGTTGTAACGAGAGGGCTTTTTTTATTAGTCGCGAGTCTGAAGCCATAAGTTCTGAGTCTGAAACGGAACAAATGATTTTACAACTTGCGACTAAAGACTCACGACTTTATACTAACATCATGGGACTATTTGATTTTTTTAAAAAGAAGGAAAGCACGCCGCAGGAACAGCAGGCGCTTGATACCGGTTTAGAAAAAACAAAAGATAACTTCTTCTCCAAGATCACCAAGGTAGTAGCAGGTAAATCGACTGTTGATGATGATGTGCTGGATGACCTTGAAGAGGTACTCGTAACTTCAGATGTAGGGGTAAGCACCACGTTAAAGATCATCAAACGCATACAGGATCGTGTATCCCGTGATAAATATGTAGGCACATCTGAACTGAATAACCTGCTTCGTGACGAGATACAACAATTGCTCGCCGAAAATAACAGCAACGATTTTACCAATTTCGAATATGGCAATCACAAGCCTTATGTAATTATGGTGGTTGGCGTTAACGGTGTGGGTAAAACTACCACCATCGGCAAACTGGCGCATAAGCTGAAGCAGGCTGGCAATAAGGTTGTGATCGGCGCAGCGGATACTTTTAGGGCCGCAGCCGTTGATCAGATACAATTGTGGGGCGAACGGGTAGGCGTAAAGGTAGTGGCACAGGCTATGGGCTCTGACCCGGCATCGGTGGCATTTGATACGTTGCGTTCGGCAGTAGCAAATGGCGATGATGTGGCGATAATAGATACGGCAGGTCGTTTACATAATAAGGTAGGTTTAATGAATGAGCTGACCAAGATCAAAAATGTGATGGAAAAGGTAGTTCCAGGTGCACCGCATGAAATATTGCTGGTGCTCGACGCCTCGACCGGTCAGAATGCCATTGAACAATGCAAGCAGTTTACCGAGGCGACAGCAGTGAACGCCCTGGCTTTAACCAAGCTGGATGGCACAGCCAAAGGCGGCGTAGTGATCGGAATATCAGATCAGTTCAGAATACCGGTAAAATATATAGGTGTGGGCGAGGGAATGGATCATTTGCAGCTTTTTGATAGGAAGGCATTTGTGGATTCATTGTTTAAACAATGATGATTTCACCGATTTATTTTTGATTCCACCGATTAATATGGGAAACTTTGAGCGTGATATTTTAACTGAAAAAATAATCGGTTGCTGTTTCAAAGTTCATAGCTCCTTGGGTCCCGGTTTCATTGAGAAAATTTATGCTAAAGCATTGCAACATCAATTAAGAAGTGAAAATTTACAATTCGAAGCTGAAAAAGAGTTTAATGTTTTTTTCGATGATCAACTCGTTGGAAAGTTCAGATGCGACCTCTTCATCGAAAAAGAAGTTATTGTTGAGCTTAAATCTGTAACTGGATTTATACCCAAACTATTTCAAAGTCAGCTGTTATCATACCTGAAGGCGAGTGAAGTTAAGACTGGGTTATTAATAAATTTTGGTAATCCAAGTTGTGAAGTAAAACGATTATCAGTGTAATCAAAAAAAGGAATCGGTGAAATCTAAATACAAATCGGTGGAATCACGACCCCGTATTAACGTGGTCACTTTGGGCTGCTCCAAAAATACCTATGATTCAGAAGTATTAATGGGCCAGCTAAAAGGCAATCACTTTGATGTGGTGCACGAGGCTGAAAAGGTGAACAGCGATGATATCATCGTGATCAATACCTGCGGTTTTATTGATAATGCCAAGCAAGAATCTATCGATACTATTCTTCAATACAGCGAACTGAAAGAGCAGGGCAAGGTTGGGAAAGTAATTGTTACCGGTTGCCTTTCCGAGCGTTACAAACCCGAACTGGAAGCCGAGATCACAAATGTGGATGACTGGTTCGGTACAAACGATCTCCAAAATTTATTGCAATCTGTAGGTGCTGATTACAAGCATGAACTGATCGGTGAGCGCATGCTGACCACACCAAAACATTTCGCTTATTTTAAAATTGCAGAGGGTTGTAATCGTCCATGCTCGTTTTGTGCGATACCTTTAATGCGCGGTAAACATGTTACCCAACCAATTGAGCAACTGGTGAAGGATGCAGCAAATTTAGCGAAGAATGGTACTAAGGAGCTGATACTGATAGCACAGGATCTTACCTATTACGGCCTTGATCTGTATGGGAAACGTAATTTGGATGAGTTGCTTCGCAGATTGTCGGATGTTAATGGTATTGAGTGGATACGTTTGCAATACGCTTACCCATCAGGTTTCCCAATGGAAATACTGGATGTGATGAACGAGCGCGAAAATATTTGCAAATACATGGATATGCCATTGCAGCACATCAGCGATAAGATGTTGAAATCAATGCGCCGTGGCATCACCAAACAAAAGACTATCGACCTTGTAAATCAGATCCGCGACAAAGTGCCCGGTATTGCCATGCGTACTACCCTTATTACCGGTTATCCCGGCGAAACAGAAAAGGATTTTGAAGAGATGCAGGAATGGGTTGAAGAAACCCGTTTCGACCGCCTGGGCTGTTTTACTTACTCGCACGAGGAAAAAACCCACGCCCATTTGCTTACAGACGATGTACTTGATGAGGTGAAACAGCAACGTGCCGATGCCATAATGGAGATACAGCAAGGCATTTCCTACGAAAAGAACCAGGAAAAAATCGGGAAAACCTACAAAGTGCTGATCGACAAAAAAGATGGCAATTACTTTGTTGGCCGTACTGAATATGATTCGCCGGAAGTAGATAACGAAGTGCTAATCGACGCCAGCAAGCATTATGCAACCATAGGCAGCTTTGTTAATGTGAAGATTGACAGCGCCGAAGACTTTGATCTTTATGGACAAATTGTAAAATAACACCTTTTTGTTACCTCATTATTTATTTTCGGATTTTTAAATCTAATTTAGAAAATAAAATTACGGAGTCGGCTAACCATCAAATCCGAAATCGTAAATCCGAAATTCGAAATCAAAAGAATGGACGCCTCCTGTATAAGCTATAAAGACACCGGTTATTTCTCGCAAACTGTTATTGATTATTTGGATGATAAGCCTGAATTAAGGCCGTATTATGCTCACCGCCCCGACCTGGATGGCTTTGCTTCCTTACTTAAAAACAAAAAAGTTATTGGTGATCGCGATCTTTTAGCAAAAATATTGACCAAACAATATGAGCAGATTTCGAAATTGAACATTCGAAATTCGAAATTAGTCCGTGATCATATTGAACTGCTCAAGTTAGACAATACTTATACCATCACCACCGGTCACCAGCTGAACATCTTTGCGGGGCCCTTATATTTTATCTTCAAAATTGTAACCGCCATAAAGCTCTCGCAACAGTTAAAGGAACAGTTTCCGGATAAAAATTTTGTGCCTGTTTACTGGATGGCATCAGAGGATCATGACTTTGCTGAGATCAATTATACCGATATAGGCGGAAAAAAAGTACATTGGTGGTACGAGGCATCGGGCGCTACGGGTCGTATCAATCCTGATACGATGAGACAGGCACTTAATCAATATAAGGGCGTTTTAGGATTGGAGCAGCATGCGCCTGAATTAGCTGAAATAGTTGAAACCGCTTATACCAAATTCGACAGATTGGCTGATGCCACACGTTATTTAGTGAATGCTTTATTTGGCCAATATGGATTATTGATACTTGATGCGGATGATCATCAGCTTAAAAAGCAGTTCGCACATATTATTGAAAAAGACATTATTGAAGAGAGTAGCTTTAAAAACATCTCAACTACTAATGAGCAGCTTGAAAAGTTAGGCGTGCATATCCAGGTAAATCCCCGGGAGATTAATTTCTTTTATCTTGTTGATGGTTTGCGTGAGCGTATTGTTTTTGAAGATGACCTGTACAAGGTTTTAAATACGGAGATCGGCTTTTCAAAGGAAGAACTGCAACAAGAGATCAAAACTTATCCTGAGCGCTTCAGTCCGAATGTAGTTATGCGACCGCTTTACCAGGAATATATTTTACCCAACATTGCGTATGTAGGCGGCGGGGCCGAAGTTGTTTACTGGCTGGAACTGAAATCTAATTTCGAGCATTACCAGGTTGATTTCCCAATACTGATACTTCGCAATTCCGGGTTGATCATCCCCAAACGCATTGCTTCAAAGATTACCCATATGGATCTGGATATCTATGATCTTTTTAAAAGCACTGATGAGATCAAAAATAACTGGACAAAAAAACATAGCGATCACGAACTTTCATTAAGAGAGGAGTGGCGGCAGATGCAGCATCTTTTCGAAAAAATAAGACTCCGGTCATTTAAAATCGATCCAACACTTGCCCAATCTACTGATGCTGTACAGGCCAGGCTTGAGCGTGCCATCAATAATCTTGAAAAGAAGTTACTGAAGGCTGAGAAAAAGAATTATCACACCCGCCTTGAACAAATAGACCATATCAAAAGCGATCTTTTCCCGAAAGACAGCTTACAGGAACGAAGTGAGAACTTTGGCCTCTTTTATGTAAAGTGGGGTCATCAATTTATTGATGAACTTGTTCGGAACTTTGAACCACTTGCATTCAAGTTTACCGTTTTAACAGAAGCTTAATTTATTCTACTTTTCTGGAAATTATTTATAATAATGCTTCGATTTATGCGATTTAAGCCGTAATTTTATAAAATCAAGCGTTTTTAGACCGGCGTGTTCATTTATTAATCCTATTGCACACAATAGAAATTTAATTATATGAAACGCAATTATTTATTCAATCGGATAGTGATCATTGTCGTGATTGCTTTTTTCTTTTTGGCATGCTCAAAAAAAAGCAACCAAAATCCAACCCCAAATCCCCAGAAAACAGTACCAACTATTACCTCATTAAGTACAACCCAGGGCATTTATAACACCTCTGTAGTCATTACCGGCACGGGCTTTAGCTCGACAACATCTGACGACCAGGTGTTTTTTAACGGAAAGGCAGCGAATATAACTGCTGCCACTGCTACACAATTAACAGTCACCGTACCACTGAGTGCGGGTACAGGTAGTGTAACTATATCAGTAAACAATAGCGTCGCTGCTACGGGCCCTGTTTTTACCTACAACCCGATTTTATTTAACAATATACTTGCGGGCAATGATGACGGGGCACAGGGTTCAGCAGATGGTACCGGTACAGCTGCAAGTTTTAAAAATCCTAATGGATTAACAGTTGACGCAAGCGGGAATATCTACGTAGCCGACAACGGGAATAACAAAATAAGGACAATATCTCCTACTGGCCTGGTTACCACATTGGCAACCGCCAGCAATCCTGCCGGTATAGTGATTGACGGCACCGGAAATTTATTTTTTACCGACTTTAACGGTGGTGCAGTTGATAAACTAACGCCAGGAGGAGTTTTAACCACATTGGCTACTGGTTTTAATCAACCTTACGGCATGGCAATAGATGCAACCGGGAATTTATATGTTGCCGACCAGCTTAACAGCGAGATCAAAAAGGTAACACCTGCGGGTGTGGTATCTGTAGTTGCAGGCACAGTACTAAGTAGTTTCCCTGCTACTCCTGTTAATGGTCCGGCAGCCTCAGCAACTTTTCATTTTCCCGCTGGGGTAGCAGTTGATGCTTCCGGCAACTTATATGTAGCTGATACCAATGATAACATGATCCGTAAAATAACGTCCAATGGCACTGTAAGCACCTTGGCAGGCAGCGGAAGTGCAGGCTCTGCTGATGGCACAGGTGCGGCTGCAAGTTTTTCCGGGCCGACAGGTATTACAGTTGATGCAACTGGAAATATATACGTTGCCGATAAGAATAATCACATCATCAGGAAAATAACCCCGGCTGGCGTGGTTACCACTGTTGCCGGCAAAAAGGGAGTTTATGGTTTTCCGGAAAATGGTCCCGCTACCTCAATTACCTTCGATTTCCCTGTAGCAGTTACCATTGATGCAACGGGCAATATTTATGCATCGGATGCTGCAGTAGTTTATAAACTGTCGATGCAATAATGAGATGCAATTTGGGAGTAATAGATTATTAAATAGTTGATGAAATTATGTCAACTCGATTAATCCACTTATTTCACCACATTATACTTCCTCAGCACCCTCATTACGGCGTCATGGGGCAGGGCATAGGCTTTGTTCCCGTTAATCCCTTTCATGGTGTCGGCTGCAACCATGGCGTTAATGATGGCTTCTTCAACAGCTTGTACTGTTGCCTCAAATAATGGGTTGATCTGGTCATTCGGCAGTAATTCCACTGTTTCGGAGTTTTTACGGTCGAATGCATTGGCGTTTGCTGTTGAAAATGCCAGGAAGATATCACCTGAGCCATTTTCACCTCTTCCGCCAACCTTGCCAACACCTATGGCAACCCTTGCAGCAATCCTTTTGAGCTGATGCGGTAACAAAGGTGCGTCTGTGGCTACAATAACAATAATGGAGCCATCACCCTCTTCGCGCTTTGATTGGGGCGCGGCCTTTATCTCATAATTTAAGGTATCCTTTAACTCTATACCCACAGGTACACCTGCTATGGTAAGGTTTTTCTTCCTGCCGAAATTAGATTGCACCAATACCCCCACAGTATAATTTTTATTGTTGATGCTGATCACCCGCGATGAGGTACCTGTCCCACCCTTAAAGCCAAGACAAAGCATTCCTGTGCCTCCACCTATATTGCCTTCCTTAATCGGGCCGGTCTCGGCACTGTTCAACGCTTCAAAGGCGTTGCTCTCTTTTACCTGGAAGCCGTAAATATCATTCATGGTCCCGTCATATGTTTCGGCTACCACAGGGTAAGTGTACCAATATTGTTCATCTTTATACCAGTTCTTATCTACAAACCACTTCAATACAGCATCCCTTACCACACCCACGCTGTTGGTATTGGTGATCATGATAGGCGTTTCCAAAAATCCGGATTCAGTTACCCAGGTGGTCCCGGTCATTTCCCCATTGCCATTAAAAGTATACCAGTTGGCAAATACAGGATGATGATTTACTTTGCCGTTTGGAAAAATCGCGGTTACGCCGGTTCTCACGGGCCCTTTGCCAATGTGATTTTTGCCGGAGCCGCTGATAATGGTACTATACCCTACCTCAACACCTGCTACATCAGTTATCGCATTATTTTTGCCAGGAGTTCCTGAAAAAGGTATGCCGATATCACGGGCGCGTGGTTTTTGAGCGTACGCTGCGCTGCCCAACATAAAAAGACTAATAAATAGTGCAAGACTTTTAAGGTTGTTGTATTGCATAGGTTTTCTTTATGAATATTAAATATAGAAAATATTTAACCTGTAATGGTATTCCCCTGATGTATATCGCTATATCTCCGGTAAAAGAAAAGCTTATATTTGAAACATCATGAGCAAGTATCCCGTTTATAACCGCGTTAAGGCAATATAATTAAAGAAGTGAAGCACCCCCATCCAAAACGAATTCTGCATATTGCCGTTCTCATGAGCTTTACCGCCTGTATCCTGGTTGCCTGCTCAAAAAATGGCCCTGTTAGCCCTTACAAATACAACACACTTAACGGTAAAGGAGTAACCGGCGTTACCGGTTCAACCGGTACAACAGGCGGAATAACCAACCCTGATTCAACAAAAACAATCAATTTTTCGGCGCCGGATGATGTGGCTGTAGACGCTGCCGGAAATGTATACGTGGCCGATTATGGGAACAACCTGATCCGTAAGATAAGCCCTGCAGGCGTAGTAACTACAATTGCAGGCACCGGTAGTCCGGGCGCAGTTAACGGTACAGGTATTGCCGCATCCTTTAACGGCCCTTCGGGAATAGCGCTGGATGCCGCAGGAAATATTTATGTAGCCGATGCAGGTAATGATGTTATCCGAAAAATAACCACAGCCGGGGTGGTGAGCACTTTTGCAGGTACCGTAGTTGTCGCAGATACTTCTAACACTATTACTGCCGAACCTTCTTTTTTAGGTCCCAGCGGAGTAGCGGTTGACGCATCAGGGAACGTATATGTAGCTGATGCCGGCGATAACCAAATACGTAAAATAAGCCCGGCAGGCACCATCAGCACACTTGCCGGTAGCGGCGACTCCGGTGCGGCTGATAGTACAGGTACCGCGGCAACATTTAATAATCCGACTGGTGTAGCCTTGGATGCGGCAGGCAATGTATACGTTGCCGATCTTTTGAACAACCTTATCCGTAAGGTAACACCTGCAGGTTTGGTAAGTACTTTGGCAGGCAGTGGTAACATCGGTTCAGCTGATGGCACAGGAACCGCAGCCTCTTTTTATTTTCCGAATAGTGTCGCAGTTGACGCATCAGGCAACGTTTATGTGACTGATGCAATAAACAACCTGATCCGTAAAATAACACCAGACGGTACCGTAAGCACTTTGGCTGGAAGCGGCAGCCCCGGTTCGGCTAATGGTACAGGCACAGCGGCTTCTTTTAACGACCCTGCCGGAATTGCTGTAGATGCCTCTGGCAATTTATATGTTGCTGATGCTAACAATAATTTGATCCGCAAGATAAGTCCCGCAGGTGTGGTAACAACCCTGGCAGGCAATACTTCTACGCTGGCCATTAATCACCATAATGCAGCAATGCGCTATCATATGGGCGTAGGATTAACGCGCAGGCACGGGAATATAGTTAAGAGAGCAATAGTGATCAGGTAATTCCTTCTCCGCCAAAAGACAATTTATAAATCACGGATACCCCCGACGACATAAGCTTACTATATTTGCCATATGCTCATCTCGGAATCAGTCTTAAGGGAATTCACAGAAAATATTTTTAAAGCAATGGGCTGCAGCCAGGCACATGCTGCACTTGCAGGGGATGTGTTGATAAAATCCGACCTTCGTGGTATCGATTCGCATGGTGTGGCGAGGCTGCAGGGTTATGTGCGGCTTTGGGAAAAGAAACGCATCAATACCAATCCGGATATTAAAATTGTCCACCAAACGGCTACTACTGCGACCGTGGATGGCGACGCTGGTCTTGGCCTGGTGGTTGCGCCATTCGCCATGCAGGTTGCTATAGACAAGGCGGCTCAATATGGATCAGGTTGGGTAGCGGTGCGCAACTCCAACCACTTTGGAATAGCAGGATACCATGCCCTCATGGCAGTTGAAAAAGATATGATTGGTTTTGCCATGACCAATGCAAGTCCGCTTGTTTCACCAACTTATTCCAGCGAGCGTCTATTGGGTACCAACCCCATGTGCTATGCTTTCCCGGCAGGAAAATACCCACCTGTTATTGTGGATATGGCGACTTCAGCAGCGGCAAATGGTAAGTTGGAGATCGCGCAGCGGATGGGCAAGCAGGTGCCTGAAGGATGGATACAGGATAAGCACGGAAATTTTACAACCGACCCACATGCTTTAAAATCGGGTGGTGCATTATTGCCCCTAGGCAGTGATGTCGAACATGGAAGCCATAAGGGGTTTGGCTTAGGTGCTACGGTCGATATTCTTTCAGCTGTTTTATCCGGGGCTAATTATGGGCCCTGGGTACCTCCATTCGTAGCATTCCTTGATCCCCCTGATGACCCTGTAGGATTGGGTATAGGCCATTTTGTGGGTGCAATGCGGGTAGATGGCTTTAGGCCGGTTGACGAGTTTAAGGCGCATATGGATAATTGGGTAACGCGTTTTAAATCTTCTGCAACTGTTGATCCGAATCAGAAAGTGATCATCCCTGGTGAACCTGAAATAGAAGCTGAAAAAGATAGGAAGGTTAATGGGATACCACTTATCAATGCGGTGGTGAATGATTTGAATGTGCTTGCGGAGAGGTTTGGAGTGAATAAGTTAGAATGATTTCGGATTTTCAATTTCGGATTTATTACTTTTTTTCAGAGGTATATAACAAGCATGCTTTTATTTGCTCTTTAGTTAATTCAGGATATTCATTTATTATATCATCAAATGACATCCCTTCATCAATCCAGCTAAGCACATCAGCAACAGAAATGCGGGTACTTTTGATTATGGGTCTGCCAAATCTTTTTTCGGAATTTATTTCGATGTATTCAGGGTAATTCATTTAATAACCAATCTTTAAATTCGAAATTGAAAATCCGAAATCCGAAATAAAAATCAATGTATCCCCCTAAACAGCCTGCTCCACCTGATGGTGTTCAGGAAGGAGGCGGAGGAATCGGTACTCATCCAGATAAACAGAGCCTTGCCTACGATATGATCTTCCGGTACAAAGCCCCAGTAGCGCGAGTCCTCTGAATTATGGCGGTTGTCACCCATCATAAAATAGTAGTTCATTTTAAAGGTATAGCTGTCCGTTTTTTTACCATTGATCAGGATATCATTTCCCTTTATTTCAAGTTTATTTCCCTCGTAAACCTCAATCGGGCGGCGATAGATTGGTAGGGTAAGGCTATCTAACTTCACCGTCCAGCCTCTTTTGGGGACGATGACCGGCCCATAATTATCCTGATTCCACTTAACATGAGGATCATCTTTTGGATAAATCCCGGGATCTGCTTCTCCCTTTGGCTTAATATCGAGCCTGACTGCCTTGATGTTTGAATATCCTCTTAAAGTGGCAGCCGATTTAGCAGTCATATTCATTAAAAGATCTGTATTTGACAGTTGCTGTGAATCCGATAAATGCAGATCAGTAATGATTTGCGGATTTATCGGGTTGCCATCGGTAGTTACAATATAGCCAGCTTCACCATTATCCGGTGTATGAGCAGCCTTGCCATTGATATATACTTGTGTATTAACAACTGATAAGGTGTCACCTGGCGTAGCCTGGCAGCGTTTAATATAATTCTCGCGTTTATCAACAGGACGATTAAACGGTGAATCGGCTTCCATAGGGTAATTGAATACCACCACATCGCCCTTTTTTACATCGGTAAGTCCGGGTAAACGGTAGTAGGGAAGTTTTATGAGATCAGAGTACGACTTTGTGCCGATCAGCGGCATGGTATGCTGGGCAAACGGGAACGATAAAGGGGTCATCGGCGTGCGCGGACCATAGTTGATCTTGCTTACAAACAGATAATCACCTATCAGGAGTGTGCTTTCCATTGACCCGCTGGGGATCACATAAGCCTCGATAAAAAGCGTGCGGATAAGCGTGGCGGCAATTACGGCAAATATGATGGCCTCTGTCCACTCACGGCTGGAGGATTTTTTTAATGCCTTTTGGTGTTTCTGTTTAAACTCATCACTTGCTGATTGCCCTAAGTATTTGGTTTCTTTATCATTACCCCATTTTATCAAATAAATGAATGGTAAAACGATACCTGCAAATTGTTCACTTAGCTTGAATTTGCCATATGATTTTAAAAAATCAACCATGATGCCAAGCCAAACCAAGATGTTGATACCCGGTATCAACATTAATAATATCCACCAAACAGGCTTGCCGCTTAGTTTGATCATCACAAAGCAATTGTACAATGGAATAATTGCCTGCCAGCCCGGCTGACCGGCTTTTTCAAACAGCTTCCAAAGTCCGACCAGTGGAAGGATGCCAAACAGGATGAAGAAAATGATTAACTCAACTATATTCACTATGATAAATTTTTAATGACCGATGTATTTCTTAATTTACTACAAAGCTAAATTCGAAATCGAATATCCGAAATCCGAAATTAAATTAATGTATTCCCCTGAACAGCCTGTTCCACCTGATCTTACCGAATGCTGAACCATTTTCGTCCCAGCTCATCCATACAAATAATGCCTTACCTACAATATGATCCTCCGGAACAAAACCCCAATACCTGCTGTCTTCTGAATTATGGCGATTGTCGCCCATCATCCAATAGTAGTTCATCTTAAAGGTATAGCTTGTAGCCTTTTTGCCGTTGATCAAAATATCGTTTCCGCTCAGCTCCAGCTTATTGTTTTCATATATCCCGATAGCACGGCGGTAAAATGGGAAATTTAAGCTATCCAGTTTTATTGTTAGCCCCTTTTTAGGAATTATTATAGGCCCATAATTATCTTCATTCCATTTATAGCGCGGATCATGAGGAAATATTTGGGAGTCAAATGCCCCCCTTTCGTTAATATCCAATCTAACAGACTTAATGTTCGAATATCCCTTTAAAATGGCAGCCGATTGTGCGGTCATGTTCATTTTAAACTCGGTATTTGATCTCGCATCGATATCTGACAAATGCAGATCAGTGATCAGCTCCGGATTGATCGGGTTACCATCAGTGATGACTATGTACCCTGCTTCCCCATTAGAGGGCGTAATAGCCGGTTTACCATTTATATAAACTTGCGCATCAACCAAAGTAAGTGTATCCCCGGGTGTGCCCTGGCAACGCTTGATAAAGTTCTCGCGCTTATCAACCGGCCTGAAAAATGGTGAATCGGCCTCCATAGGGAAATTGAACACAACTACATCCCCCTTTTTTATATCGCTCAATCCCGGTAAGCGGTAATAGGGCAGCTTAATACCATCCCAATAAGCCTTTGTACCGATAAGCGGCATGGTATGGTGCGCAAAGGGAAAAGCAAAGGGTGTAATGGGTATGCGCGGGCCGTAATTCACTTTACTTACAAACAAAAAATCGCCGATAAGCAGCGAACTTTCCATTGAGCCGGTTGGGATAGTGTATGCCTCAATAAAAAGTGTGCGGATAAGCGTAGCGGCAACTACTGCGAAAATAATAGCCTCGGTCCACTCGCGGGTAGCGGATTTTTTTAAGACTTTCTGATGCTTTTGCTTAAACCCGGCGCTTGCCGATGGCCCCAGGTATTTGGTTTCATTGTCAAACCCCCATTTAGGCAGATAAATGAATTGCAATAATACAACTGCGGCTTGCTGCCGCAGACGGAATTTTCCGTAAGATTTAGCAAAGTCGATAGTGATCCCTATGGCAAATAAAAGATTGATACCCGGAATGATAGCGAATATCATCCACCACACCGGCCGTCCACTCAACCTGATCATTATATAAATATTGTAGAGCGGGATAATAGCCGGCCATCCGGGCATGCCGGCTTTTTCAAACAGTTTCCAAAGACCGATATATGGCAGTAAAATGAGTGTGGTAAAGGCTAAAACAAATTCAAGGATATTCACTATTTATTTCTATCTAAATTCCAAAATCAAACATGGCCTCAACAGAGAAAAATCCCTTTTTATTGTGCACCCATTCGGCAGCCAGCACAGCGCCCAGTGCAAACCCATTGCGGTTGTGTGCAGTATGCTTAAACTCTATACTATCAACTTCCGAATCATAGATTACCGTATGCGTTCCGGGTACGCTATCAATACGGAATGATTCGATAAGCAATTGTTCATTTTTAATGTTGCTATCATCAGCGTCTTCGCCGTCAGCTGTTAAAATATTCACCCATTCTTTTTTGGCATCCAGGTTATCAATGATCCCTTCAGCTATGGTAATGGCCGTGCCGCTTGGCGCATCCAGTTTTTGCATATGGTGTATTTCTTCCACCTGCACATCATAGTAGGGGTAACTGTTCATCAGTTTTGCTAAAACGCGATTAACATGGAAGAAAATATTTACTCCAATACTAAAGTTAGATGCATACAACATGGTATTGTTACCTTGCACGCATTGCTCCTTTATTTCGGGTAAATGTTCATACCAGCCTGTAGTACCAACTACGATAGGAGTGTTTGCATCAAAGCAGTGCTTTATATTGCTTAAAACAGAGCCAGGTGTTGTAAATTCAATTACAACGTCGGCTTTTTTTAAATTTTCTATTGTAAGGTCGTGCTGGTTATCGTAATCAATTTTTAGTACGACGGTATGCTTGCGGTCGGTGGCGATCTTTTCAATGATCCTGCCCATTTTTCCGTAACCCAATAATGCGATGTTCATTATTCTTTTATTGTTTGAGGCCCCCTCTAAATCTCCCCCTGTAGGGGAGACTTAAAATAATTGTATCTATTTAAGTGTAAAGGTAATTTTTAAAGCCGGAATATATTGCCCCGGACTACTATTGAAAGCATAACCAGGCTGATTTATCAGGCCCGGGCCAACTTTGAAGGACAGGTTGTTATCCATAGTATAGCTTTTTATAAACTTGGCATCAACATAAGCCTCTATCATTTGTATGCCCCAGGCACCAGCGAAGCCTAATATACTCAAATCCCTGTTGCGCCGGTAGCTGTTTGTATAAGCATCCACATCCGCATCCGATACATATTGGAGCAGGGGATTACGCACGCCCACGCCATGCTGCCTTACGATATCTTCCTGCAAAAAAAGAGAATAATAATGTTGGTTAAATACGATGGCATCGCCCAATAATCCAAGGCCGGTATAAATAAATGGGACTTTCCACCAGCGATGATTATAAAGCTGCCCCCAGCCTGGAATGATCAGAGAGCGGATAAGCGCCTTGTGCGGATCGTGCAGGGTATCGGGGTGGTAAGTTTTTTCTTTGGTTATTTTTGGTTTGAAGCGCTTTGATTTGAGCGAGTCGTGCTTAAGCTGTATGCTATCGGTTTTGCTTTTTACCGCAACAGTATCTGGTTGTTGAGCTTTAGCAGCAATAACAAACCCGATCACAAACCAAATAAGGAACAAACATTTGTACATTATTACCAATCCAACATTTCAAGGATGCGGTTAAGATCATCCTCTGATAAAAAGGTGATCTCAATTGTGCCTTTGCCCTGGCTGCTTACCTTAAGTTTAACTTGTGTACTGAATTTTGAGGCCAGGTCGTCCTGTATTTTTTGTACCTGGAATGATAATGGCTCGGGTTGTTTACCTTCTTTCTTTACCGGCGACCTTTGCAGATCGCGCACCAATTCTTCTACCTTGCGTACAGAAAGACCCTGGTGAATGATCTGCTGATGGATAAAGATCTGCTTTGCCGGATCGTCAACAGCAATTAGTGCACGTGCATGGCCCATGCTCACCTGCCCATCGCGGATAGAGGCTTGTATGGTTGGCGGTAATTTCAGCAATCGCAAATAATTGGTTACAGTAGAGCGGTTTTTGCTTACACGTTCGCCCAATTCTTCCTGTTTCAGGCTGCACTCGTCTATCATCCGCTGAAAACTCAGGGCAACTTCTATTGCATTTAAGTTTTCGCGTTGTATGTTTTCGATCAAGGCCATTTCCAGCATTTGCTGGTCATTAGCGGTGCGAATATAGGCGGGTATCTGTGTTAACCCTGCCAGTTTTGAAGCCCGCAAACGGCGTTCGCCCGAGATCAATTGATATCGGTGTGCATTAATGCGCCTGATGGTAATTGGCTGGATAAGCCCTTGTATTTTTATAGAATCGGCAAGCTCTGCCAGGGAGTTGTGATCAAAATCAGTACGGGGTTGAAAAGGGTTGACCTCTATTTCGGAAATATTTATTTCGTTAACAGAGCCCATGCTGCTCATTTCCGAGCTCGAACCAAATTCACTTTTATTTGGTAGTACGCTAACAGAATCATTCAACAGGGCACTTAATCCTCTACCCAAAGCGTTTCTCTTCTCTGCACTCATTTTTATATCGTTTCTGTTGTCGCTATGGTTTCATCCTTTAATAACCCGTTCTTCCTCACAATTTCCCGTGCAAGATTTAAGTAGTTTATGGCTCCCTTGCAATTGGCATCGTGCATAATTACCGACATTCCAAAACTGGGTGCTTCGCTTAAACGTGTGTTGCGTTGAATAATTGTATCAAAAACCATATCCTCGAAATGATTGCGCACTTCTTCAACTACCTGGTTTGAAAGGCGCAGCCTTACATCATACATGGTTAATAAAATCCCTTCTATTTCCAGTTCGGTATTCAAACGGGTTTGAACAATCTTTATCGTGTTTAAAAGCTTGCCTAAGCCTTCCAATGCAAAATATTCGCACTGAACTGGGATAATTACCGAGTCGGCAGCAGTTAATGCGTTTATAGTGATGAGCCCTAAAGACGGGGAGCAGTCGATAATAATAAAATCATATTCCTCGCGAATAATATTCAGCACGGCCTTCATTTTGTATTCACGGTCAACGAGGTTGATCATTTCGATCTCGGCGCCTACCAGGTCGATATGTGCCGGGAGAAGATCAAGATTAGGCGTTTCAGTTTTTTGAATAGCCTCGTGCGGATCAATATTATTGATGATGCACTCGTAGATGCTGTTCTTTATTGTGCGGGGGTCAAAGCCTATACCTGATGTTGAGTTAGCTTGCGGGTCAGCATCAACCAATAGTGTTTTATATTCGAGGACCGCTAAACTTGCAGCCAGGTTGATGGATGATGTAGTTTTTCCTACGCCGCCTTTTTGGTTGGCTAAAGCAATAATTTTACTCATTCTGTTTGTTCCAATCTTGATTACAGGGAATAGGTTTTATACCAACGGAAAATGAGAACGGAAATTTCTATTTTCGCAAAGGTATTTTACCGGGCTAAAGATACGCATTTAAACAATTCGGAAATCCACAGCTTGTGTTAACTTACAAACAAAAAAGCTGAAAGCAGAAAGCGAAAAGCATAAAGCTGTTCAGGAAAAAAATAAAAAGCTTTAAGCTTTGTGCTTTAAGCCTTAAGCTAAAAACATGGTCACCATCATATCATCAACAAACCGTCCCGGAAGCTCAACACTAAAGCTGGCAAAATATTATCAAACTAAATTCATCGAAAGGGGTATAGATGCGGGTCTGCTATCGCTCACCCAACTGCCTCCCAACCTGATCGCGACTGATCTTTACGGTAAAAGAAGCGCCGAATTTGAGCCGATACAGGAGATTGTGACGCAAACCGAAAAATTTCTGTTCGTCATCCCCGAATACAACGGCAGTTTTCCGGGTGTGCTGAAGGTTTTTATCGATGCGTGTTCTTTCCCCGAGAGTTTTTATGAAAAAAAGGCGGCCCTAGTTGGCTTATCTTCTGGTAAATATGGAAATATAAGGGGAATAGACCATTTTACGGGAGTTTGTCACTATCTACATCTGAATGTTATGGCTTTAAAGATTCACATAGCCAACATCAGAAGTGAATTAGATGGTCAGGGAAATATTCACAAAGAAGACACGCTCAAGTTTGTGAATGAGCAGATTGATAAGTTTATCAGGTTTTAGTTGTATCAATCAGATACTTCCTCCGTTTATCAACTTCGCCATAATAAACGCAGCAGCTGCGGCAAGGGCACCGATGATCAATACCTTTAATGCTCCTGAAAAAGGCGGCTGGCCGGTTACCTTACTTTTAAAATACCCAAATACAAATAAGCATACCATGGTGATGGCACATGAAAAATAAAGGGCCCTTTGTGAGTCGGCGATAAAAAAATATGGGGAAAGCGGGATGATACCACCGACAATATAGGATAGCCCGATGGTAATAGCGCTTTGCCGCGCCCTGTTTGCTTCAGGCTTTTCGAGGCCCAGTTCGTACCGCATCATAAAATCTACCCATTTATCCTTATCCTTGGCCATTTCATTTGCAACGTCGTTCTGCAATTGTTCAGATAACCCAAATCCTGCAAAGACTTCCTTTACCTCGGCTTTCTCCTGTTCTGGCACACGTTCAACCTCATCATATTCCCGCTGCAACTCGGATGCATAATGATCAGCCTCGGTTTTGCCGGCTAAAAAACCGCCGAGTCCCATCGCTATAGAACCTGCAACAATTTCGGCGATGCCCGCTGTAACAACAATGCCTGAGGAATTAACAGCGCCGCTCAAACCCGCAGCTAACGCAAAGGGTACAGTTAACCCATCCGACATACCGATCACAATATCGCGGATAGTATCAGAACTTTTTAAATGATGTTCGTGGTGCATTCAATAAATGTACAGGCATAATATTTATTATTGGCATAAAAGTATAATTTATGATTAGTCTGAATTAGCGATTAGATTTTAATTGAAGAAGTATTTATATTCGCGGGCTATATCTAAATCTTATTACATGAAGTATTTTTACACATTTTTGTTCTCAGCCTTACTATTTCCATTTTTCTCTTATGGGCAAAATAATTACAAACCAGGGCTTGTAGTTACTTTAAAGGGTGATACAATTCGCGGTTTTATCGACTATAAGGAATGGGAAAATAACCCAATAAGCATAACCTTTAAAACCACATTAACTGCTGCTGCGCAAGTATACACATCAGGTGAGATCGGGTATTTCAAAGTTGGCAAATCCGAAGCTTATCAAAAATATAATGGTCCTATCAGTATGGACGAAATCAATGTAAACCGCATTTCCAGGGGCAGGGATACAACGGTTAAGACGGCGACCGTTTTTTTAAAGATCGAGCAGGATGGTCAATTCATCACCTTATATTCATATGCAGATAATTTAAAAAAGCGATACTTTGTGTCAGAAAAGACAAATAAGGAACCATTTGAATTGATATACAGAACTTATTTCAACACTGAATTGGATAATAACCAAACGATAAATGAACAAAAATATAAGGGGCAACTGATCTATTTATCATCAAAATATAATGGCAATTCTGATGCCCTAAAGTCGATAATTGAAAACGCCGGTTACGGCCAGGAATTGGTGGATGTTGTTGCCAAAATAAATCACTCAGTCAGGCAGGCGAGGACTCATACTAATCCGGGTACCTCTTTTTATGCCGGAATCAGTTCAGGAGCGACCTTCATTAAACCCCCCAACGCTGATATTGCAAACTTTGATCCTCACGTGTCACCGGTTAATTCTTACCTGCCAAGGATCGCTATTGGGATTAATGCTTACACAAATCCTGATATTGGCAGGTTGGTATTCAGGGGCGAAATTGCAGTTCAAGCCAGCAATTTTAAGACTTACTATAACGAATATATGTACAGTAGCGCCAGATCGTATTTCACTGTAAATCAAAAAACAATATCCTTTAATCCGAATGTTCT
>Ga0206930_1027_pt2 | contig 41150 bp, 43 predicted proteins | sample Alteio_BWOrgHeat_20_FD_152939 | JGI IMG/M metagenome (GOLD analysis project Ga0206930, IMG submission 152939) | Enriched cells from forest soil in Barre Woods Harvard Forest LTER site, Petersham, Massachusetts, United States -... | ecosystem: Environmental > Terrestrial > Soil > Temperate forest >... | reverse complement strand
TTGAGGGGTATGAACTGGATGTGATCGATTATTTGCTAAAGCCCATTGCTTTCGACCGCTTTTTTAAATCAGCACAAAAGGCGCAATCCATCATACAGCCCTCATCAAAACCGGAAGTGAAGGCTGAGGCAGCGCCTCAGAATGATTTTCTGAGCGATTTTATTTTCGTGAAGACCGAGCATAAGATACAGAAGGTATATCTTAATGACATTTTATTTATTGAGGGCTTGAAAGATTACATTTCGATATTCACCCCGGCAGAGCGTATCATCACCCTGCAGAATATGAAGAAAATGGAAGACGCCCTGCCCGAAAAGCATTTTATACGGGTGCATAAATCCTACATCGTATCGATGAATAAGATCGACAGCATTGAGCGCAGCCGGATATTTATAAAGGATAAAATTATCCCTGTAGGCGATACCTACCGCGAAGAGTTTTTTAAGATAGTAGACGGAAAGAATATTTAAGCCCAGCCCCTAAGGGGAGCAATAGTCCTAAAGATTTGTTTTAAGCTGTATTTTCCCCCTTTAGGGGGCCGGGGGGCACCGCCTTTCTGATCGCTTCCTCCGCTTCCTTCACCACTTCATCAACAGGTCTTTTTTCTGGTTCGATAGGCGTGAGTACTTCCCAACTCATTGCTGTAAATGTGCTAAGCGGGTAGGTACCATATTGTACCATTTTCCATGAATTGTTGATGGCGATAGGCACGATCAGTGCTTCGGGGCATTTTCTAAGCAACATACCAACGCCTGCTGCCTGGAAAGTTTTTACTTGTCCATCCTTTGAGCGCGTCCCTTCAGGGAATATTACTGCCGACCATTTATTTTCTTTCATCCGGGTGCCCAGTTTGCCAATTTCTGTAATAGACTGACGGGGGTCATTGCGGTCGATATTGGCAGCGCCGCCATGGCGCAGATTATAAGAAACTGATGGAATGCCTTTAGCCAGTTCGATCTTCGAAATAAATTTTGCGTGGTATTTGCGGAGGTGCCAGATGAGCACCGGTATGTCATACAACGCCTGGTGATTGGCTATAAAAATAATGGGCCGCCCGATGGGCAGGTTTTGCTTATTGATAAATTTTACGGTATCGCCCGCAAGATAATAGGTACATACGATGAGAAAATTCATGTAATCAACCACCCATTTATGCGCCTTGTAACCAAATAAATTAAAGGCTATCCATTGTATAGGATGACAGATGCACAAAACCAATCCAAAGAACAGATAATGAATAGGCGACAGGATATAACCGAATAACTTTCTCATCGGGGGGTAAAGTTATGATTTTGTCTGTTTTGTTGTAAAGTCGCAATGTTGAAAAGTTGTAACGATGAATTGTTACAAAAATAGCGATGGGTTTTAAACCCATCGCTATTTTGCAAAGACCTATAACCTCAATACCTAATCTTTAATCTCAAACTCACTCCGTCTTCAAGCTCTTCACCGGATTAGCCAATGCAGCCTTTATAGCCTGGAAGCTGACCGTGATGAGCGCTATGGCAATGGACAATACCCCCGCAATAGCAAACATCCACCAGGTAACAGGCACCTTGTAGGCGAATGCCTCCAGCCACTTGTGCATGGCCCACCATGAAAGCGGCGTGGCCAGGACAAATGCGATGCCAACGAGTCTGACGAATTCCTTGGACAGCAAACCAACAAGTCCGGCTACACTTGCACCCAGCACCTTGCGGATACCGATCTCTTTTTGACGTTGTTCCGCGCTGAACGCCGCCAGTCCGAATAAGCCGAGACATGAGATCAAAATAGCCATAATGGTGAATGAATTGATGATATTCGATAGGCTAATCTCGGCAGTATATTGCTTTTGCACCTCCTGGTCAAGAAATGAATATTCAAACGGTATCCCCGGCATGTTCTTTTGCCAAGCTGTACCCATTTTGCTCAAAAGTGATTTATAATCTGTACTGCTTACCGAAACCGTCATGTAGGAGAAGTAGTTACCCGGGTTGCCGTTGTGAAATATCATAAATGGGCCAACTTCCCCATGAAGAGACTCATAATTAAAATCTTTCATTACGCCAACGATGTCGAAGTGATGTATAGAACCGTCGAAATATTTACTGAACAGTCTTGTTCCCGGTGCTGTTTCGGTTTTAAGGCCCAGGCGTTTGCATAGGGTTTCATTGATGAGCGTTTTTAAGGTGTCCTTTACATCGAAATCCCGGCCGGATACGATCCTGATACCGTTGGTTTTCACGAATTTTTCGTCGGCACCCATGTTAATGGCGTCGACGGATGTGGATTGATTGCCGCCCGCGAGGTACACCGGAAAGTCACTTGCCGTATGATGGCTTAGATAATTGTCGGACTGGCTTACCTGTTTTACTTCAGCTAATTGTTGAAGATCTTTTTCCAGAGCTGCCATCTTTTGCCGGGCATCACCAGTATAAAAACTTAAAACGAGTTTCTGATTTTTATCGAAACCAAGATCTTTATTTTTGATGAAGTTGAGCTGGCTGTAAATAATGATGATCGACGTGATAAGCACGATTGATAAAAAGAACTGGAACACCACCAGTGAGCGGCGTATGCCAATAGCCGATACCTGGTTGGTAAAGTTCCCTTTCATCACTTTGATGGCCTGGAATGCTGACAAATAAAAAGCCGGATAACTGCCTGCCACAGCCCCGGTGATCACTACGATCACGATCAATATCATCCAAATGCTGAAATGACTGAGAATGTTGAGCTGAATATTGCCTTGCGTGATCTGGTTGAGATAAGGAATGGCTATGTATAATAAAGGTATAGCCAATGCCACACCGATCAGTGTCAGCAGGAACGATTCGCCCAAAAACTGTTTCACCAGGTCGCTACGCTCAGCCCCAACTACTTTACGTACACCCACTTCCTTAGCCCGTTTTGATGCACGGGCGGTGGATAAATTCATGAAATTAATACAAGCGATCAACTGGATCATAATGGCGATACCCGCCAGTATGTATAACAATGCAGGGCTGATAGTGCTGTTAATCTCAAATTCATAACCCGGTGTTGTATGCATTGAGGTGACGGGCTGCAAATGAAGCGTTTTTGTCATGCCAAATGCTTTAAGATCCTGCGTGCCATATTTATTCAGGAAAGCGGGTAGCTTTTTCTCAAGGGCCGCAGCGTCGGCTCCGGGGCGAAGTTTAATAAATGAGCACGCTATGTTATTTCCTGCCCATTGCGTAATGCCATTTAAGTATTGGCCGAAACCACCGCTGCGCAGCGTAACAAAAATATTAGCCTTGATATGTGTTTTGCCCAGGCTCTCATCCACCACGCCGTTCACTTTGAAATCATGTTTGCCATAGGCGTTATCGATGCTGATCACTTTGCCTATTGGGTCATCGTTGCCAAATAGTTTGATAGCCGTCGGCTTCGATAAAACAATGGAATATGGTTGGGCCAGTGCATCCCGTGTGTTTTTGCCATAAACAAAATGATAGGATAAAACGTCGAAAAACGTCGAATCAACAAAAACCAACCCGGTCTCATAAAAGGATTTGTCCTTGTATTTCAGCATGCTGTTGTTATTCCCGAACAAGTCAGACGAGAACAGGCGCGCAAATTGGACCACTTCGGGAAAATCGCGTTTGATAGCAGGTGCAATTGGTGGCGAGGCGGTCGCCATTGTATGCTTGTCGCCCGTAAGCCCGAGCGAACTAGTAACGCGGTAAATATCTTTTGCGCCAGCATGGTGCTTGTCATAACTACGCTGGTCCTGCACATAAAGCAGAATATACAGGCAGCACAAAGTGCCGGTGGCAAGGCCAATGATATTAATAAAGCTGAAAGTCTTGTTCTTCAGCAAAAAACGCATCGCAGTTTTAAGATAACTTTTAAGCATGGTTAATACTTTAAATAAATGATCTAAATCTATCGCTATTAAAGCCCCCCTCCAGCGGAGAGGGGCTGGGGTGAGGTCTTACTCCGTCTTCAAGCTCTTCACCGGATTAGCCAATGCAGCCTTTATTGCCTGGAAGCTGATGGTTAATAAGGCAATAATAACGGCCATTGCCCCCGCCAGTCCAAACATCCACCAGCTGATGGATATTTTGTATGCGAAACCCTGCAGCCATTTGTCCATACCATACCAGGCCAGCGGTGATGCAATTACCATAGCAATAAGGATAAGGATTAAGAAATCTTTTGACAACAGGCCAACGATACCCGAAACGCTTGCACCTAAAACTTTCCGTATGCCTATTTCCTTTTGGCGCTGTTCAGCACTGAATGCGGCAAGGCCAAATAGGCCCAGGCAGGAGATCACGATAGCCATTATTGTAAATGAATTGATGATCTGTGAGAGGGTGATCTCTGTTTCATACTGTTTTTGCACCTCTGCATCAAGGAAAGCGTATTCAAAAGGTACAGAAGGCAGGCTTTTATGCCATACAGTTTCTATTTTACCAAGCAGCGATTTGTAATCCTTACTCTCAACAGAAGCGATGATGTTGACAAACCGGCCGGGATTATTACTATACACCAGCATAAAAGGCTTAACCTCGCCATGCAGCGAACTATAATTAAAATCTTTCATCACTCCTGCAACTTCAACGTAAAAAAGCGGATCTGGCGGATACTGTGTAAAGAGCCTTTGCCCGATGGCAGTTTGCGGGTTAAATCCAAGCCGTTTGCACAATGTTTCATTGATGAGCACCTTTAATGAATCTTTCACGTGAAAATCCCTGCCGCTAATGATCCTTATGCCATTGGTTTTTATAAAATGCTCATCGGTCGTAATGTTTTGTGCATCAATAGAAGTGGCCATATTACCGCCGGTGGGATATACCCCATGATCCTGGCTTACAAACTGGCTTAAATAATTATTGGCGCTGGTAACGTCTTTCACCTCTGCTAATTGCCGAAGGTCGTTTGCAAAATCGGGCATTTTGCTTTGTGTGTCGTTGGTGTAGAAACTAAACACCAGTCGCTGGCCCTTGTCAAAGCCGAGGTCTTTGTTTTTGATATAATTCAATTGGCTATAGATCACAATAATGCCGATGATCAATACAATAGAAAGCACAAATTGAAATACAACAAGGCCCTTGCGTATTCCAGTGGCCGAAACCTTGTTGCTAAAATTCCCTTTTATGACCTTGATGGCCTCAAATGCAGAAAGATAGAATGCCGGATAACTGCCCGCAACAAAGCCCGTAACTACAATCAGTAAAGTCAGCATGGTCCATACACGGTAATCGCTGAAGAATGATAAATGAATATCCGCCTGTGTCATTTGGTTCAGGTATGGGAGCGCCAACGCCAGCAACGGCAGCGCTATAGCCACCCCAATAAACGATAACAGGAAGGATTCGCCTAGAAATTGCTTTACAAGGTCAGCTTGCCCGGCGCCAATCACTTTACGCACACCTACCTCCCTGGCACGCTTGGAGGCGCGGGCTGTTGAAAGGTTCATGAAATTGATACAGGCGATAACCTGTATCATCACAGCGATCAGGATCAAAATATACAGGAATGAACGGCCAACGGTTTTCCAGGCTTCAACCTCGTACCCCATATTGAAATGCATTTGGGTAAGTGGTTGTAGATGCAGCTGCTTGGTCATACCCATTTGCTTCAACTGGTCTGCACCATATTTGTTTAAAAACGCGGGCAGCTTTTTTTCCAGATCGGCAGCACTGGCATCATGACGTAATTTTATAAAAGAGTTGGTGAAGTTATTACCAGCCCACATGGTATTTGAGCGCACATATTGCCCCAGGCCGCCACTATTCATCGTGATAAAAATGTTGGCATGTATCTGTGTACGGCCCAGGCTCTCATCCACTACGCCGGTTACTTTAAAATCGTGCTTTCCGTAGGCATTATCAATGGTTACTACCTTACCAACCGGGTTTTCACTGCCAAAAAGCTTGTCCGATACAGGTTTAAACAATACGATAGAATAAGGCTCTGCCAATATTTTGTTTGATGAAACACCATTAACAAAATGATAATCAAACATGGTGAAAAAGGTAGAGTCGACATACACCGCATCGTGCTCATAAAATGACTTCTCCTTATAGCGCACCAGGTGTTGTTTTGCACCCAAAAGATCGGTGGTTATAACCCGCGTATATTGCAGCACTTCAGGAAAGTCCGCTTTCATTGTCGGTGCTATCGGCGGCGAGCAGGTGGAGTTATTGTGTTTATCGCCGGTTAAAGCCAACGTAGTTGTGATGCGGTAAATATCAGATGCATCTTTATGATGCTTATCATAGCTGTACTGTTCCTGCACGTATAGCAGGATATACAGGCAGCACAATGTGCCTACAGCCAGGCCAATGATATTGATAAAGCTGAATGTTTTGTTCTTCAGCAAAAAGCGCAATGCGGTTTTAAGGTAACTTTTAAGCATAGCTAATACTTTAAAATTTATTACACAATTGATTGAATCGATTCGAACAAATTTCTTCCAAGACGATGCCAAACATGTATCTATTTGTATATCAATTATTTAAATTGATTTTCAGCTACTAATGCGTTCGTTTTTGATACAGTGAGTGTGCGGTTATGAAGTTGTGCGAGTTATTTATTTGCCTGATTTATGGATTACACTGGTTAATCAACCACTCACTTAATCAACCAAACTATAGCTTCCCCTCCAGCTGCATGATACGTATCTTCAATACTGCCGCGACGGTAACAGAATCGGTGATCCCGCCATCGCAAACCATGCGGTAAAGCTCAGCAAAGGGCACCTTTTTAATGATGAGCTGTTCAGTATCCTCTGGTTCGGCTTCAAATTGTTGCAGGTTTTGCGCCAGGTAAATAATGCACAACTCGTCACTTACAGAGTTTGATAAATGCAAGTGCTGTAATTCGGTCCAGTCGGCAGCCTTCAGCCCTGTTTCTTCCAGCAGTTCACGTTTAGCAGATTCAAGCGGGTCAACTCCAAGAGGGCCACCACCCTCGGGTATTTCCCAACTATATTGGCCCAGGGCAAAGCGGTATTGCCCCACCAGGTAAGTATTCATTTCCTCGTCAAGCGGCAAAACGCCAATGGCGATATTTTTAAAATGCACTTTGCCATAAATTCCCGGATTACCGGCAGGATTGATCACCTGGTATTCAGTTAAACCTATCCAGGGGTTATCATAAATATCTTTTTCGGAAACGATTTGCCAGGGATTTTCTTCGGGATGCTGCATGGGGTAAAGTTAATATACTTGATGCATAATTATAAAAATAGCTACCTTAGTCTGTAACTTATTTACCCTGTAGTAATCTAATAAATATTATGCGTTACTTCCTCTGCATCCTGTTTCCACCGGCTGCGGTTTTAACAACCGGGCGCATCGGTGCATTTATATTGAGCTGTTTACTTACCCTTTGCTTTTGGATACCGGGCGTGATCCACGCTGTGCTGGTTACCAATGATTTTTATGCCGCAAGGAGGCACCGCCAGTTGGTGCGGGTGATGAAGAGGAACAGATATTGAATATCCTCTACTCATAAAAAAAAGCGACAGGTTTTCCCGTCGCTCTATCTTTTGAAGATAAATCTTTTTTATAGGCCAAAGGCCTTCTTCACCTTATCCACATAATCAAGCTTCTCCCAGGTGAATAATTCAACCTCAGCGGTTACTTCGTGACCATCAGGACTGGTGTAAGTTTTGGTAACGGTTTTATTTGGTTTGCCAAAATGGCCGTAAGCTGCTGTTTCGCTGTAAATAGGATTGCGTAGTTTTAAACGGGTTTCGATGGCATATGGGGTCATATCAAAAATGCCTTCCACTTTTTTGGCGATCTCACCATCGTGCAGGCCAACCTTCCCGGTGCCATAGGTGTTTACATAAATTCCCATTGGCTGTGCTACGCCAATAGCATAGGATACCTGTACCAATATCTCATCACATACCCCGGCTGCAACCATGTTTTTAGCGATATGGCGTGTAGCATAAGCAGCAGAGCGGTCAACCTTTGAAGGGTCTTTGCCTGAAAAGGCGCCACCACCGTGGGCACCCTTGCCGCCATAAGTATCTACAATTATCTTGCGCCCGGTTAAACCCGTGTCGCCATGCGGGCCGCCGATCACAAACTTGCCGGTAGGATTGATGTGGTATTTAATATCATCATTAAAGAAGTGAGCGTATTTTGGATATTTAGCCTTCACACGCGGGATGAGAATTTCGATAATGTCTTTGCTGATCTTTTTCAACATAACACTTTCCTCATCAAAATCATCATGCTGGGTTGATATCACTATAGCGTCGATGCGTGTTGGCTTATTGTCATCACTGTACTCAAGCGTAACCTGCGATTTTGCATCAGGGCGCAGGTAATTGATCTCCTTGTTTTCACGACGAATATCAGCAAGCTCCATTAACAGTGCATGAGCAATGTCAAGCGCAAGGGGCATATAATTATCAGTCTCAACAGTGGCATAGCCAAACATCATGCCCTGGTCGCCTGCGCCTTGCTCCATTTTTTCCTTACGGTCCACCCCCTGGTTAATATCCGGCGACTGTTCATGAATAGCCGAAAGCACCCCGCAGGAGTTACCATCAAACATGTACTCGCTTTTATTGTAACCAATGCGGTTGATCACATCGCGGGCTATTTTCTGAACATCGAGGTAGGCCTTTGATTTCACTTCTCCGGCCAAAAAAACCTGCCCTGTGGTCACCAATGTTTCACAGGCTACCTTTGAGTCGCGGTCAAAAGCTAAAAAATTATCAATAAGGGCATCCGATATCTGGTCGGCAACTTTATCAGGGTGTCCTTCTGAAACGGACTCTGAGGTGAATAAATAAGGCATATATATTTCTATTAATGTAAATGTAGTTATTTAAGAAGGCTGCTTACAGATTGCGGTAAAAGGGAAAAACAGAGTTTAGCACTTTTTTACGTGGTTGCAATCTAAATCAAATCAGTCCACTTTCGGGTGGCAAAAATAAAACAATTTTTCACAAAGCCGAAAATACGGTTACTTTTGACGGCGAAATTATAATTACTTGAAAAGGAAAGCTTTATTTATAATAAATCCGGTATCAGGTGGAAAAAAGAAGGATGATGTTCCGGATCTGATACAAAAAAACCTGGATACCAACCTTTTTGACCCAGCTATTGTGTTTACAGACAGTGCCATGCACGGCAGTCAGCTTGCAGCGGATGCTGTTGATCAATATGAATACATAATCGCCGTTGGTGGCGATGGCACAGTAAACGAAATAGCATCATCAATTGCCGGTACTAATACCATTTTGGGAATTATACCCTTTGGCTCGGGCAATGGCCTGGCACGGTTTTTAAGTATTCCAATGAATACCAAAAAGGCGATCAGAACGCTTAACGATCAGCACGTTGAGGCTATAGACTCAGCTAAGATGAATGGACAATGGTTTTTTAATATGGCCGGGATGGGTTTTGACGCCCACATCAGTGAAGTATTTTCTCACGATAAAACAAGAGGATTCGGCGCCTATGTCAGGTCGGCTTTCAGGGAGATCACCAATTACAAGCCTGAAAACTATCATATAGAAATTGACGGTGTTGTTTATGATCGCGAAGCATTTATGCTGAGTTTTGCCAATTCATCACAATATGGCAATAATGCGCACGTTTCGCCAGACGCCTCCGTGCAGGATGGCTTGATAGATGTTTGTATTATAAAGCCTTTTCCATTGTACCGCTTCCCCGAAATGGGCATACGCATGTTTACAAAAACATCCACCGGTTCTAAATATGTGGAGATCATCCGGGGCAAAAATATATTAATACGAAGAACTAAGGACGGCCCTGTGCACCTGGATGGTGAGCCCCAAATGTTAGGCATAGAAGCCGAAATAAAGGTAGTACCGGGCTCGTTAAGAATAGTAACCGGGCCGGCGTTTAAATCATAAGTGCTTAATTTGGTAAATGATGGGGAACTTAATCAACTCATTCAACTTAATCAACCAATCAACTGAATGATCATGTCCAAAAAATTCAAAGACTTCTCCGGTATCGTTTACTCTACTGATCCTGATCATCAATATCAGGGAGATACCGGCTATGCTTCCTCAACATTGCCACCCCAGCAGCAAAACCTTAAAATTTATCTCGACCGTAAAGGCGGTGGAAAAGTGGTTACGCGTATCAGTGATTTTATTGGCAAGGATGCCGACCTCGAAGCGATTGGCAAGCAGCTAAAATCCAAATGCGGGGTGGGCGGAACGGTTAAAAATGGGGAAATTTTGATACAGGGTGACTTCCGCGACAGGGTGCTGACTTTACTTCAGGCTGATGGTTACAAGGCAAAAAAGGCCGGAGGTTAGTGTATTGAACTTTTTTAAACATGTATAGTAACATACTAATTATCAATAAATTAACTAAGTGTAAAATTTACATATAGTAAAATAAATATTAAATTTTTCTTGTTTATGGCTTCTTAAAGTCGGATTTTTGCACCAACCAATTTATACCGATTTGATGAAATTAGCATGAGCCACATTCAAAAACTTTGAAGGGATCATGATGGCTTCATCCTTACTAAAGAGCAAATTATTCTAATGAAAAATTCTAATAACAGATTACCTGATCTGAGTTACCTAAACCTTGATCGGGCGAAGACTATTTTGTACCAATTAACACCTGCTCAGCTTGTAGAAGCAGCGTTAAAAAGAGATGAAGGTGTATTAGCAGAAACGGGAGCGCTTGCAATTGATACCGGTGAATTCACCGGTCGCTCGCCTAAAGACAGGTTTATTGTAGACGATGCAATAACCCGCGATACTGTTTGGTGGGGAAGTGTGAACATAAAATTCGACAGTGAAAAATTTGATACCCTGCTTGAAAAGGTAACGGATTATTTGAGCGAACGGGAAATATTCGTCAGGGATTCATCCGCATGCGCTAATGAAAAATATCATATCGACATCAGAGTGATCACTGAAACCGCCTATCAGAATCTTTTTGTACATCACTTGTTCCGCAGGCCTGAGGTTGTCAACCCATTGTTAAAGCCTGAATGGACAATAATAGCTGCACCTGGTTTCGTAGCGAATCCTGAGGTTGACGGCACGCGCCAGCATAATTTTTCTATTATTAATTTTACGAAGAAGATCATCCTGATAGGTGGCACCGGGTATACCGGCGAAATAAAGAAGGGTATATTCTCTGTCCTGAATTTTATTCTGCCTCATGAAAAAAAGGTGCTTTCCATGCATTGCTCAGCCAATACGGGTGCAAAGGGAGATACGGCTATATTCTTTGGTTTATCCGGCACCGGTAAAACAACCCTGTCTGCCGACCCTGAACGCAACCTGATCGGTGATGACGAACATGGTTGGAGCGATTATACCATTTTTAATTTTGAGGGTGGATGCTATGCCAAATGCGCCGACCTGACACCCGAAAAAGAACCACAGATATTTAGTGCGATCAAATTCGGCGCATTGCTTGAGAACATCAATTTTAACAGGGGAACGCGGGAGGTTAACTTCTCGAATATTGATAAAACAGAAAACACACGCGTTGCGTACCCTATGTATTATGTAAATAATGCAGTGATGCCATCTATTGGGTCATCGCCAAAAAATATATTCTTCTTAACTGCCGACGCCTTTGGCGTGCTGCCTCCTTTATCCAAATTGACAAATGAGCAGGCCATGTATTACTTTATTTCTGGTTATACAGCCAAAGTTGCCGGCACCGAAGCGGGGATAAACGAACCCAAAACCACATTTTCCGCTTGTTTTGGCGAGGCCTTTCTGCCACTGAACCCGGTAACCTACGCAAAGTTACTTGGTGATAAACTAAAAGAGCACGATGTAAATGTATGGCTCATAAATACAGGCTGGACCGGCGGCCCTTATGGCGTAGGTAAAAGAATGAAGCTTAAATATACCCGTGCAATGATCGCTGCTGCCATAAACGGCGAACTCGATCATGTACATTACCAGGAACATGCGGTATTTAACCTGATGATGCCAGTAAACTGCCCAAATGTGCCTGACAATGTATTAAATCCACGTAATACCTGGGCCGACAAGGAAGCCTATGATGAGAAGGCAAATAACCTCGCTCTTGCTTTTGTTAAAAACTTTGAACGTTATGTAATTGATAGCGGTCCGGAAATTATAAATGCGGGTCCAAATGTAACTATTTCAGTATAGGAGCAGATTTTTATAGGCCATTGCTTGCTATTATTAAAAAAAATGGTTTTCATTGTAAAAAATTGTCTGTAAGAATGACAATTTTTTTGTTTTGTGACGTTATGTAAACGCTGTTCTACATGCGAAAACCACTTTTATATTAAATTATCATAAAGAATGACAGAAAAAGTTTTTTTATTTCATTAAAATTCTATTTTTGTTATCCCTTTTAGCATCGCACATTAATTAACTTTATTATAAACAAAACTAAAACTAAAATCTAAAGTAATGGCAACCGCACCAACAAAACCAAGTACTCCTGTTAAAAAAGAAAGCTCTAGCGCATCGGGCATGTTCGCAGTCCTCACTATTCCCATTTGTATTATTGTCGGAGTTTTAATTTTCCTTTTTATACTTGGTAGTCCAAGTCACTACGAAGGTGGCAACGTAGAAACCGGGCACCCTACAGATGTTTTCGGTATCGTTCACAGGGGAGGGCCGATTGTACCCGTTATTATGTCTTTCGTGTTAATGGTAATCGTTTTCTCAATCGAGAGGGCTATCGTAATTGGCAAGGCATCAGGCTCTGGCAATGTTGATTCTTTTGTAAGAAAGATCACTTCATTGCTTAACGCCGGTAACATCGACGCTGCAAACGCTGAATGCGACAAACAAAAAGGCTCAGTAGCAAACGTAATTAAATCCGGTTTGAAAAAATACCGTGAAATGGAAGCGGACGCAACCCTTACCATCGACCAAAAAACACTGGCTATCCAAAAGGATATTGAAGAAGCAACAGCTTTAGAAATGCCTATGCTTGAGCAAAACCTTACTATTATCGCTACACTGGTATCAATTGGTACATTGAGCGGTCTGTTAGGTACAGTTGTGGGTATGATCGGCGCGTTCCAGACATTGTCTTCAAACGGCGCACCTGATACTTCACAATTATCAGCAAACATCTCAGAAGCATTGATCAATACTGCTTTGGGTATTACCACTTCGGCTTCATCAATTATCTTGTACAACTACTTTACTTCAAGAATTGATAAGTTGACCTACGCTATCGATGAAACTGGATTCAGCATCGTGCAAACATTTGCTGCTTCACACGCAAGAAAGTAGAATATTTTAGTGATTGTCTCTTTTGCCAAATAATATTTGGAAAAAAGTTTCGTTATTAATTAAAACACTATTATATTTAAACAATTATTAATCATGGCAAGGATAAAAATTCCAAGAAAAAGTACAGCTATAGATATGACGGCTATGTGCGACGTGGCTTTCCTGTTGCTTACCTTTTTCATATTAACAGCAAAATTGAAGCAAGAGGAGCCGCTGCCTGTTGATACTCCCGGGTCAACTACCAAACAACTTTTTCCTGACGTAGATGTTGCCACAGTAACTGTGGGCCACGGAAAAGTGTTTTTTGGCGTGGAAGGCCAGGATATACGCAGAGAAGCATTGACAGCAATGGGAACCAAATATAACATCACCTTTACACCCGAAGAAGCTACCAAATTTGCGCTTTTGCCAACATTTGGTGTGCCGATAGCCTCGTTAAAGCAATATCTTGGGCTCAGCATTGAAGACCGCAAGAAATTTGCACAGCCTGGCATTCCTGTTGATACCACAAATACCAGTGAGTTATTTAATTGGATACATGAGGCCCGTGTTGCTGATGCAGGTTTACGTAACAAAGCACTACGTTTTGCTATAAAAGGCGACTCTCACCAGGAATACCCTGATGTAAAAAAAGTAATCGATATTTTTCAAAAACAAGCGATCAATAAGTTTAGTTTAATCACTTCACTTAAAACGCAATAATTTACAGCTATGGCAGAATTAGATACCTCCGGGGGGGGGAAACATAAAGGCGGGAAAATACGGAGTAAGAAAGCTTCGACACGTATCGACCTGACAGCAATGGTTGATCTTGCTTTCCTGTTGATCACGTTCTTTATCATGGCCACCACCCTTGCTAAACCCAAAGCAATGGATACCTTTTGGCCCGATAAGACTAAAAAAGATGTGCAATTGCCTGTGCCGGAAACAAGAACTATGACCATTCTTTTAGGTAGTGGTGATCAGTTAGAATGGTGGGTGGGCCCTGCCGGTGCAACACCGCCAACCAAAGACAATTTTGGTAAAAATGGCATTCGGAAAGCATTGATTGAAAACGGCAAGAAGATCGAGGCAACACATGCTGGACCAGACAATTATATGATCGTACTGGTAAAGGCTGGTGATAAGTCGACATATAAGGACTTTGTTGCCATACTTGATGAGCTCAATATTACAGGCATTCAGAGCCGTGCGGTAGTTGACATTACTCCTGCTGAGACGGCTTTATTAAAGAAAGACGGTTTAGACTAAATCGAAATAATTAACGTTAACATTAAACACCTGAAAAAATGTTCGGATCGAAATTAGACATATTAAAAACAGAGTGGATTGATGTCGTTTTTACAGACAGAAATAAGGCGTATGGGGCATACGATCTAAGGAAACAAAATTCCAGGAATACCAATAGGGCACTTGTTTTTGGTGTTATATTATTTGTTGTTCTCATTTCTGCACAAACGATCATCAATTTCATCAGCGGCTTTATTCCAAAGACCCCTGACAAGGTGAAGATCACCAACGTGGTGTTACAGCCACCGCCACCGTTAGATCAAAAGAAACCACCTCCGCCACCACCGGAGCCGCCAAAACCAAAGGTTGACCAGGTGAAGTTCCCTCCACCGGTAGTTAAACCGGATAACGAGGTAAAGGAACAACCACCAACGGTAAAGGAACTGGAAGTTGCCGACCCCGGCCAAAAAACGGTTAAGGGCGACCCTAATGCTGATATCAAAATCGATGAGCCGGTAGGTAATTCGGATGTGAAGCAGGTAACTGAGGAAGACCCGAATAAAATATTTGCCGCGGTTGAGAAGGAACCTGAGTTTGCAGGTGGTATAGAGAAGTTTTATGCTTATCTTCAAAAGAATATACACTATCCAGCAGTTGCGAAAGAAAACAATGTGCAGGGTAAAGTATTCGTGACCTTTGTGGTTGAGAAGGACGGATCATTAACCGACATCAAGACAGTACGTGGTATTGGCAGTGGTTGTGACGAGGAAGCTGTGCGTGTTTTAAAGAACTCGCCAAGGTGGAAACCAGGTATTCAGAATGGTCGCCAGGTTCGTGTTCAATACACTATGCCAATTAGTTTTACTTTACAATCAGACGATCAATAGGATTAATGCCCTATAAATTCAATTTCAGGCAAAAATCGCCCAAAAGGCGGTTTTTGCTTATTTTAGGCTTAGCCACCTTTATTGCTTTTTCTGTCCTTGGTTTAATGATCATGTTTTGGGAGAGGCTTGGGCAGAGTTTGGATTTATCAAAATCGACAAGGCTGATTTTTGGATCTTTAATTTTGATTTACGGAGTTTTAAGATTTTCGAGATTGTTTAAGGAGGAACCGGAGGATGAAGAGTAATTTGACGTTCATAATGGCGGGTTTCCTTTTGCTGGGCGTTTTTCAATCGTGCAAAAGAAACACCTCGGCAAGGAACTTTAATCAGGTTGATACATCCCGCACTGTACAATTTGTTTCTGATGAATCGTTTGCTCCTATACTTGACCAGGAACTTTATGTTTTTAAAAGCGTGCAAACGCATGATAAGCCCGAGATAATTTATAAATCTGAGAACGACGCCATCAGGTATTTGTTAAACGATAGCACCAGCTTTGCCTTTTTATCACGCAATTTAAAGCCGGATGAACTGAAAACACTTAGTGAGCGCAATTCACAGCCGATGGTTACCAAGTTTGCAATTGATGCGATTGCCCTGATTGTGAATGAAGCGTCGGCAGATACAACTATTACAGTAGCTGAAATAAAGAAAATGCTTACAGGGCAAACTAAAACTGATAAAAATATCGTTTTTGATAACCCCAACTCAAGTTTGGTAAGGTATTTGAAGGATTTGACAGGAGGGGCAGATTTAAAGGCAAAAAACATTTATGCCTTAAAGTCAAACAAGGAGGTGATTGAATATGTTAGTAAACACCCTGACGCAATAGGGATCACAGGCTTTAGTTGGCTGAATGATCCTGATGCTGACTATGCAGATGCCGCAAAGAATGTTAAAATTGTTGCCGTAAAGGACGAAAATAGTAAGGATGCCCCTAACCAATATTTTACGCCATCGCAAACAACGCTGTCTCTGAAACAATACCCTTTGATACGGGAGTTGTACATTATAAATTGCATAGGCAGTAAAAATGGGACAGGTGCCGAGTTTGAACATTTTTTGGTAAGCGACCGCGGGCAGCGCATTGTACTAAGATCGGGGCTTTTACCAATTAAATTGCCAGGCAGAGAAATTATGACACACAGTAACAAATTATAAACCAATAAAATAAAGAATTGAATGCGAATTGATACAGTGGGATGTAAAATAGCATAGATTCAACGAGAAAAAAATAATAAGAAATGAAGATCATCAATAAAATAGCCGCTACAGGCATAGGCCTGGCACTAATGGGCTCATCAGCTTTTGCACAAAGTTTGGACGATGCCAAAAAAGCTATTGACGCAGAACAGTTCCAGAAGGCAAAGGCTATGCTGAAAAACCTGGTTGTTACTCAATCAACAAAGGATGAAAACTATTTTTACCTGGGTTGGGTATATGTCAAACAGGATTATGCCGATTCGGCTAAGGCTATTTTTCAAAAGGGCCTGAATGTAAACCCTAATTCTGCTTTAAACTATGCCGGCCTGGGTATCGTGGCACGTATGGATAAGGACGCCTCAGGTGCAAGCACCAATTTTAATAAGGCACTCTCATTAGCCGGTAAGGAAAGCAAGCCTTATGTGTATATAGGCAAAGGTTATTTAATGCCAGACGCTAACGGAAAAGTACTACCGGCAAACGCAACAGCCGCGCTTGATGTGCTGACCAAGGGTAACACAGCCAGTGCCGCATCATCAGGCAAGAAAAATAAAAACAACGGAACGGCCCAGTCATCTGATCCCGAATTATTTATTACCCTGGGTGAGGCCGACCGCCTGCTGATGAAGAGCGACGATGCCTATACCAATTTCGAAACGGCGTTGACCCTCGACCCAAAATCTGCAGGTGCCAATGTGGCCCTGGGTGTATTATGGAAATATGCAGATAACTTTGAAGATGCTGAAAAGCAGTTCCAGGCTGCCCTGGCAATTGATCCCAACTACGGCCCCGCCTACCGCGAATGGGCAGAAACAGACCTCCGCTGGGCACAAAGCGCACCAAATAAGGCTTCGGAAAAAGTGAAAGAAGCAGCAGAGCAGTATAAGAAATATATCACCCTGACAGATTACTCACCAGAATCACAGATGCGTTATGCCGACTTCCTGATCAATGCCGGCGATTTCAAAACCTTGCAGCAGGTAGCAACAGATATTTCTAAATCAGCCAGCTCGAATTTAAGGGCCTATCGTTATTTGATGTATTCAGCCTATGAAAATAAAGACTACCCTGCTGGTTTAGCTGCTGCGAATACGTGGATAACCAAAGCAGACCCTAAACGCGTTATTCCACGTGATTATTTGTACCTCGGACGTTTAGAACTTGCAACAGGTGCGGATTCATTAGGAATACGTGACCTGCGCAAGGCATTAGCATTAGACACCACGCAAGTAGATGTATATGAGGAGATTGGAAAATCTTTGTTTACTGGTAAAAAGTATTTGGACGCGGCTAATGCTTACCAAACCTATATTGAAAAAGGAAGGAAAGTAAAATTGACAGACCATTTTTACGTAGGGTTAAGCTACTATTTTTCTTTTATAACTACATATTCCAACTCTAATAAAGCCGTTAGCAGCAAGGCAGATACGTCAATTTTAACAAAGGCTGACTCTGCGTTTAGTTATATTAATCAAAAGTCGCCAGCGTTCGCGGATGCATATTTATACCGCGCAAGGGCAAATGACTATAAGGAAGCTGATCGAAATAACATAAAAGGTTTAGCAAAGCCATACTACGAAAAGTATATTGACGCTATTACTGCCAAAGGCCCAATTACTGATGATAAGGTTAAAGCTAACGTGGCTGAAGCTTACGATTATTTAGGAGCTTACTATGAATTTAAAGCAAAGGATGAAACCAAAGCGGCTGAAAACTTTGGCAAAGCCAGGGATACAGACCCAACCAATAAACCGGCGTTAGATTACTTTAAGCGAAAAGGCGCGAAAAGTAAATAGAAAAATAAAAATTCAAGGCCCCGAATCATCGGGGCTTTTTTATTAATCATCCATTAGTATATTTGCAGCATGGAAACACAGAGTTTGCCGGTAAATTATTTGCCCATAATATTCCAGATGATCGTGGCTGCAGGTTTTGCAGTGCTGGTGATGCTGGTAACACACAAAATCGGCCCAAAACGCAAAACAAAGGATAAGCTGACCCCGTTTGAATCGGGTATCGAGGTGATCGGTAATGCCCGCACACCTGTTTCCATAAAATACTTCCTGGTAGCTATCCTCTTTGTATTGTTTGATGTGGAAGTAATATTTATGTACCCCTGGGCAGTAAATTTCCGCGACCTCGGAAAAGACGGCATGATCGAGATGTTCATCTTTATGGGCACACTCCTGCTTGGCTTTATCTACATTATTAAAAAGGGCGCGCTGGATTGGGATTAAACCCCAAGCCCCCTCTAAATCTCCCCCTTTAGCGGAGACTTTAAACCCCATCTGCAATAAAATCTTTAATATAAAACTTTTGAAGTCCTCCCTGAAGGGTAGGATTTAGGAGGGGCTGTTTAGAACGATTCTAAATACATTTCATAACCAACTTGGTGTATTTGTTACAACGTTATTTATTGTAAATTTGCGATGTTATTGGCGATGCCGGTAACAGGTTTATTCTATTTATGTAGATCATGAGTGATATTCAAATTGTTGAAGCTCCTCCAGGTGTAGAAGGCGCAGGATTTTTTGCTACGTCTCTTGATAAAGCGATCGGTTTAGCGCGTTCATACTCATTATGGCCACTTCCATTTGCCACTTCATGCTGTGGGATCGAGTTTATGGCCACCATGGCCTCTACCTATGATCTGGCCAGGTTTGGCGCCGAGCGTATGAGTTTTTCTCCGCGTCAGGCCGACTTGCTGATGGTGATGGGTACAATTTCAAAAAAAATGGGTCCGGTTTTACGGCAGGTATATATTCAAATGGCCGAGCCGCGTTGGGTATTGGCCATGGGCGCCTGTGCATCAAGCGGGGGTATATTTGATACCTATTCGGTGTTGCAGGGTATTGATGAGATCATCCCAGTTGACGTATATATCCCCGGTTGCCCGCCAAGGCCCGAAGGTGTTATCGATGGCTTTATGCAGATCCAGAAATTGGTGCAAACGGAATCGTTACGCAGAAGAAGCTCACCGGAATACCAAAAACTATTAGCTTCATACGGGATCCTATAATGACTAAGATAACCAACGAAGAACTGCTCGGCAGCATCAAGGCTAAATTTGGGGACGAAGTAATAACCTCGGTTACCGAGCCATTTGGATTATTGACTATTGAAAGCAGTCGGGAAAATATTATCGATCTCTTAACTTTTTTAAAGACCGATGCCAAGCTGCAGTTCATATTTTTAACAGATATAACGGCTATTCATTATCCTGAAGCCGAAAAGCAGATCGGTGTTATTTACCACCTGCACAGCCTGGTAAATAATGTGCGCATCCGCATAAAAGTGTTTGTAGCCGATGGCGATGTGAAAATGCCGACAGCTACCGTACTTTGGGACGGCGCAAACTGGATGGAACGCGAAACCTACGACTTTTATGGAGTTGTGTTCGAAGGCCACCCAGATCTGCGCAGGATATTGAATGTTGATGACATGACGGTGTTCCCGATGAGGAAGGAATTCCCACTAGAGGACCCCAACCGTGTTGATAAAAAAGATTATTTTTTCGGAAGATAATAAAGATGAAAAATCATCCTGTTTATATAGATAACGATCCGCAAACCGAATATTCGACCCTGAATTTGGGGCCGACACACCCCGCTACGCACGGCGTATTCCAGAATGTGCTTACCATGGACGGCGAGCGTATCGTTAATGGTGTATCAACTATAGGCTATATTCACCGTGCATTCGAAAAGATCGCAGAACATAGACCTTTCTACCAGATCACCCCGCTTACAGACAGGATGAACTATTGCTCATCGCCCATCAACAACATGGGCTGGCACATGACGGTTGAGAAGATGCTGGGTATCCAGATGCCTAAACGTGTAGATTATATGCGTGTCATCATCATGGAATTGGCACGGATATCAGACCATATTGTATGTAACTCCATTTTGGGTGTTGATACCGGCGCATTAACCGGCTTCACCTACATGATGAAGTACCGCGAGCACATTTACGAAGTATTCGAGGAGATCTGCGGATCGCGCCTCACCACAAATATTGGTCGTATTGGAGGTTTCGAAAGAAATTTCAACCACATCGCTTTTGATAAGATACGCAGCTTTTTAAAGATATTCCCGCCAAACTTAAAGGAGTTTGAAGCATTGTTCAACCGCAACAGAATATTTGTTGACCGTACAAAAGACGTGGCTGCTGTTGATGCTGAAACGGCCTTAAGCTATAGCTGGAGCGGCCCTTTGCTTCGCGCTACTGGAGTGGATTATGATGTGCGGGCGATGGAGCCATATAGTTCATACGAAGATTTTGATTTTGAAATTCCTGTAGGTACCAATGGCGATGTTTATAACCGCTTCCTGGTGCGCAACGAGGAAATGTGGCAAAGCATGCGCTTAATTGAACAGGCTTTGAATAAGATCGAAAAAGAAGATCCAGCTATCTTTCACGCTGACGTGCCTGAGTTTTATTTGCCACCGAAGGAAGAAGTATACAACAACATGGAAGCCCTGATCTATCATTTTAAAATTGTGATGGGCGAAGTGCCAACTCCGCATACCGAAGTTTATCACGCGGTTGAGGGCGCTAATGGTGAACTGGGCTTTTACCTGGTAAATGATGGCGGTCGCTCGCCGTACCGTTTGCATTTCCGCAGGCCAAGTTTCATCAATTACCAAATGTATGCACCGATGAGCCGCGGCATGTTGCTGTCGGATGCGATAATTAACATGAGTAGTTTAAATATTATTGCCGGAGAATTAGATGCTTAAAGTAGAAAATACAGGCACCCCGGTGGAATTTTCACCGGCTTTGTTAAAGCAATTTGACGATATCGTAAGCCGCTATCCGCAGGGAAAGCAGAAATCGGCCCTGCTGCCCATACTGCATTTGGTACAGGCGGAGCACGGCTGGCTAAGCACACCCGCAATGGATAAAGTCGCTGCCTATCTTAAGCTTGAAGATATTGAAGTATATGAAGTGGCTACTTTTTACAGCATGTACTTTATGCGCCCGCAGGGCAAATATGTATTGGAAGTTTGTCGCACAGGTCCATGCTGTTTGGTCGGTGCCGAGAAGATAATGGATCATATCGAACAAAAGTTGGGTGTGGCTGAGGGTGAAGTAACTGCCGATGGCTTATTTAGCTGGCGCGGAGTAGAGTGCCTGGCTGCATGTGGTAATGGTCCCGTGTTGCAGATAGGCCCTGAATATACATTTTATGAAAACCTGACCAATGAATCAGTTGATACATTGATAGATGGTTTAAAAGCAAAAACGAATAATTAATGGTTACCAAGTCGAGGTTGATTTATGGTGACGTTATTTTATTAGTTGCGTTGGGTGCATTTTATTTTTTGACTGAACACCTTACCAAAAATATATTGGCAATGTGTTTGGTATTATTACTATTAGCCGGGCGCAGCATATTTTGGCATGTTAGCTGGTATAAAAAGACAGGTAAAATATATTAACAATAGAGCATGGGATTTAACTGATATGAGCGGAAGAGACCTGGTTTTAGCAGATTCATTGTTCGTTATCGTTTCGGTAATGATATATGAAACTGATGGACTGAAAACCTACCCGATTATATTAAAACCATTAATTGTTATTGCTTTTTTAAGTTGCGTGATAAGGCATATTAATTATTATAAGTTGACCAAAAGGATTTATTAAATAGCAATGGGACGCAAACTACTTTTAGAACATATAAACGTACCCGGCATCAACACCTTTGATGTTTATCGCTCAAAGGGCGGTTATGCTGCTGTTGAAAAGGCTTTAAAAACCTTGACCCCTGATGCTATAGTTGAAGAGGTGAAAAAATCGGGTTTGCGCGGCCGTGGTGGCGCAGGTTTCCCTACGGGGATGAAGTGGAGCTTTCTGGCAAAGCCAGAAGGTGTGGCACGTTACCTGGTTTGCAATGCTGATGAATCAGAACCGGGAACTTTTAAGGACCGCTATTTAATGACTTATATCCCTCATTTGTTAATTGAGGGGATGATCGTTTCAAGTTTTGCCCTGGGCGCAAAGGTGTCTTATATCTATGTTCGCGGTGAAATGATGCCGCAGATACGTATCCTCGAAAAAGCCATCGCGGAAGCAAAAGCAAAAGGATTTCTTGGTAAAAATATTTTAGGTAGTGGTTACGATCTTGAACTTTATGTTCAGCCGGGCGGTGGCGCATATATCTGCGGCGAAGAAACTGCTTTGCTGGAATCATTGGAAGGAAAACGCGGCAATCCACGCATCAAACCACCATTCCCGGCTATTGCTGGTTTATATGGCTGTCCTACTGTGGTAAATAATGTGGAATCTATCGCGGCAGTGGTACCGATCATCAACGAAGGAGGCGAGGAATATGCAAAAATTGGTGTTGGCCGCAGTACAGGAACCAAGCTGATATCAGCAGGTGGTAACGTTAAGAAACCAGGTGTTTTTGAAATCGACCTGGGATTACCTGTTGAAGAGTTTTTATATTCTGATGAATATTGCGGAGGTATCGCCAATGGCAAACGCTTAAAGGCGGTTGTTGCAGGCGGCTCATCCGTGCCAATTTTACCGGCTAACCTGTTCCTTAAAACCATCAATAACGAACCGCGACTGATGAGTTATGAATCATTGGCCGACGGTGGTTTTGTTAGTGGAACGATGCTGGGTTCAGGCGGATTTATCGCCTTTGATGAAGACCAGTGCATTGTGCGCAATACCTGGAACTTCACTCGTTTCTATCATCACGAAAGCTGTGGGCAATGTTCGCCATGCCGTGAGGGTACAGGATGGATGGAAAAAGTATTGCATCGCCTGGAACATGGTCATGGGAAAATGAGCGACATGGACCTGCTGGTTGATGTATCGAAAAAAATAGAAGGGAATACCATTTGTCCGCTGGGTGACGCAGCAGCCTGGCCTGTGGCCAGTGCAATACGCCATTTCAGAGACGAATTTGAGTGGCACGTGACCAATGGCGCTGAAGCAGTTACAAGGAATTATGGATTAGCACATTATGCTGATCCGTTGCCGAAAAAGGAAGAAGCGACGGCCTAATAATAATTGTCATTGCGAGCGTTAGCGTGGCAATCGCAAGTAGGCAAGGAAGAAAAAAATATATTTTGACTTACTATAATGTCAGATAAAATTAAAGTAACAATAGACGGAATACCCGTTGAAGTAGATCCCGGAACCAGCATCCTGAATGCCGCAAGGCAGATCGGTGGGGATATTGTTCCGCCTGCTATGTGCTATTACTCCAAATTAAAGGATAGTGGTGGCAAGTGCCGCACTTGTTTGGTAAAGGTGAGCAAGGGTTCTGAAAAAGATCCGCGCCCTATGCCAAAGCTGGTGGCATCATGCCGTACTACCGTGATGGATGGAATGGAAGTGCAAAACATTACTTCACCTGAAGTTATTGAAGCACGTAAAGGAATAGTTGAAATGTTATTGATCAACCACCCGCTGGACTGCCCTATATGCGACCAGGCCGGTGAGTGTGATCTGCAAAATCTTGGTTTTGACCATGGAGCTGCAAAAACTCGGTATGAGTTCGATCGCCGCACATTCCATAAAATAGATATTGGCGATAAGATACAACTGCACATGACACGCTGTATCCTATGCTACCGCTGTGTTTTCACAGCCGACCAGATCACCGATCATCGTATTCACGGTATTTTAAACCGTGGCGACCATTCTGAAATATCAACTTACATCAAAGCTGCTGTCGACAATGACTTTTCGGGGAACGTAATTGATGTTTGTCCGGTAGGTGCATTAACTGACAAAACTTTCCGCTTTAAAAATCGTGTTTGGTTCACCAAGCCTGTTGAAGCGCATCGCGATTGCAACCATCCAAAATGCAATGGCAAAGTTACGCTGTGGTATAAAGGTGAGGATGTGCTACGCGTAACTGCCCGCAAGGATGTTTATGGAGAAGTGGAGGAATTTATTTGTAACGAATGCCGCTTTGATAGAAAAAAAACCAGCGATTGGGTGATTGAAGGGCCGCGTAAGGTATCGAACCATTCAGTGATCAGCTCAAATCATTATGAAATGCTGCATCCGCTGCCGGTGGTGAAGACTAATCCGGTATTGATAGAAGCCAATAAAGAACAATTTGAGAGGGAGACACGCTTATAATGGAGACCGCTGATATAATAATCAAATTCGTGCTGATCACGATCATTTTCCTGATCAGTTTGGTAATTGCCATGTACGCTACTTATGCAGAACGTAAGGTGGCTGCTTTTTTCCAGGACAGGGTGGGCCCAAACCGCGCAGGACCTTTTGGTATATTACAGCCGCTAGCCGACGGTGCTAAGTTCTTCCTGAAAGAGGAGATCATCCCGACAAATTCCAACGTGTTTTTATTTATCGCAGGCCCATCCTTGGCTATTATGACAGCTTGTATCGGCTCTGCCGTTATTCCCTGGGGAGAAACATTAACAATAGGAGGGCATAGGATCCCCTTACAGGTAACGGATATCAACGTGGGTATCCTGTATATTTTCGGAGTAGTTTCATTAGGTGTATACGGGATCATGATAGGAGGTTGGGCATCCAACAATAAATACTCGTTATTAGGATCAATTCGCGCTGCATCACAAAACATCAGCTATGAAATTGCAATGGGCTTGTCTATCATCTCCCTATTGATGACCACAGGTACATTGAGCTTAAAAGAGATAGCTCAGCAGCAGCACGGCTGGCATTGGAATATCGTTTATCAACCCTTGGGCTTCCTGATATTCATCATTTGTGCCTTTGCTGAAACTAACCGTGCCCCATTCGATTTACCTGAGTGTGAAACGGAGCTGGTGGGGGGTTATCATACCGAATATTCGTCCATGAAGCTGGGTTTTTACCTGTTTTCGGAGTATATCAATATGTTTGTTTCGTCGGCAGTTATGGCAACGCTTTATTTTGGTGGATATAACTTCCCCTTTATGCATAGCCTGGGATTGTCAGAAAATTGGGTGACCATATTAGGGGTTATCGCCTTATTTATAAAGATATTTGCGTTCATCTTCTTCTTTATGTGGGTACGCTGGACCATTCCACGTTTCCGCTACGACCAGTTGATGGACCTGGGATGGAAAACATTGATACCGCTGGCTATTGCCAATATCGTGATAACCGGCCTTTGGATGACATTCATAAAATAATTGGAGAGCATCAAATGGAATCATTAAGCAATAAAAAGAAGGTAGTTGACAACAGGCCGCTCAGTCTCTGGGAAAGAGCCTACCTGCCTGCTATTATCCGCGGGATGTCAATTACGATGAAGCACTATTTGTTCTCAAAGGATGTAACCATCCGTTATCCTGAGCAAAAACGCGAATTCTCAGAAAATTTCCGTGGCATGCACTCGCTTAAACGCGATGAGGAGGGACGGGAGCGTTGCACAGCATGTGGGCTTTGTGCTTTATCATGCCCTGCTGAGGCGATCACTATGATATCAGCTGAACGCAAGCCCGGTGAGGAGAACTTATATCGTGAGGAAAAGTATGCAGCCGTTTACGAGATCAATATGCTGCGTTGTATTTTTTGCGGATTATGTGAAGAGGCTTGTCCTAAGGAAGCGATATATCTTGACGGAGATATTGTGCCCGCCGACTACCTGCGTAAGGATTTTATATACGGCAAGGACAAATTAGTGGAGGCACCCTTAAATCAATAAAAGAAGTTTATAACTTTGCCTCGCTTTTTGATGGCAAGGTTATATTGTAAATAATAGAAATGAGTATATTTTACTTTATCGCATTTTTGTCCATACTGTTCTCAGTACTGGTAATATCTGCAAAAAACCCGGTGCACAGTATACTTTACCTTATCATCACATTTTTCACCTTTACTGTACAGTATATCCTGCTTAATGCCCAGTTCCTTGCCGTTGTAAACTTTATCGTATACATGGGTGCCATATTGGTACTGTTTTTATACACACTGATGCTCATCAACCTCAATAAAGATTCGGAGCCGGTAAAGTCAAACATGGTAAAGTTTGCCGCAGTTTTAGGTGGAGGTTGCTTATTTGTGGTGATCATGGGCTCATTAAAGTCATTAGGGGTTTCGCAGCCCGTATTGCTTAAAAACCCTGATCTTGGATTAGTGAAAAACCTGGGCAAAATATTATTCAATGAATTTTTATTGCCGTTTGAAATATCGTCATTGCTGTTGCTGTCGGCTATGGTAGGAGCGGTATTACTGGCAACTAAGGATCCTAAAACCACTACGTGATGGAAAGCTTATTTAACACCGTAAAGTCCGTACCGCTAAATCATTATATCCTGCTGAGCAGCATCATATTTTCAATTGGTGTGATCGGTGTGCTGATACGTCGTAACGCAATCGTGATTTTTATGTCGGTAGAGCTGATGCTAAATTCAGTTAACCTATTGCTCACTGCTTTTTCAGTTTATAGGGGAGATGCTACAGGCCAGGTTTTCGTATTTTTTATTATGGCATTGGCAGCAGCTGAAGTTGCGGTTGGACTGGCAATAATTGTAATGATCTACCGCAATACAAATTCGGTGGATATTAATGTGCTGAACAGACTGAAATGGTAAATCAATTTCGAATTTCGAATTTTCGATTTCGAATTTAAGAATATATAAAACGTAAAACGTCACACGTAAAACGTACAACTTATAACATGGATCAATACATCTGGCTTATTCCAATACTACCTTTAGCTGGTTTCCTTATTAATGGGCTTGGCCGAAATGTTTTGCCAAAAAGCGTAGTTGGCTTCATCGGCTGTTTGGTGATACTGATATCATTTGGGTTAAGTGTTGGCGCTTTTTTGCAGGTTAAATCAACAGGAACACCTATTAATGTCAACCTGTTCGATTGGTTTAGCATAGGTACCTTTAAAATTCAATTTGCATTTCTGATCGACCAACTGAGCGTTTTAATGCTGCTCATCATTACCGGTGTAGGTTTCCTGATTCACTTATATTCAATAGGCTATATGCACGATGATAAGGGGTTTGGTAAGTTTTTCTCTTATCTCAACCTGTTCGTTTTCTTTATGCTTTTGCTGGTGATGGGTTCTAATTACCTGATCCTGTTTATCGGTTGGGAGGGTGTAGGGCTATGTTCCTACCTGTTGATCGGTTTCTGGTACACCAATCCCGATTATGCAGATGCCGCTAAAAAGGCATTCATCATGAACCGAATCGGCGACCTCGGGTTTATCATAGGCGTGTTCCTTATCATCCATGTTTTCGGGAGTGTTGCTTTTGCTGATATCTTTCCAAAAGCAGCTACTATGGCCGGCACAGGAGCTCCATTAACATTAATTACTATTTTGTTATTTATTGGCGCGGTTGGTAAATCGGCACAAATACCACTATTTACCTGGCTTCCTGATGCGATGGCTGGGCCAACCCCAGTTTCGGCATTGATACATGCTGCAACAATGGTTACCGCCGGTGTCTATATGGTTGCAAGGTCAAATATCTTATTTACCATGGCGCCTGAAACCATGAAGATCATTGCCTTTATTGGTTTGGCCACTGCTACATTCGCGGCTTTGATTGCGCTTTCACAAACAGACATAAAAAAGGTTCTGGCATATTCTACGGTATCACAATTAGGATATATGTTTTTAGGATTGGGAGTAGGTGCATATACAGGTGCGTTCTTCCACGTATTGACCCATGCATTCTTTAAGGCGCTATTATTCCTTGGCGCAGGCTCTGTTATTCACGCGGTAAGCGGCGAACAGGATATGCGAAAAATGGGTGGACTCAAAGGGAAATTACCGATAACGTTTATCACCATGCTTATCGGCACCATAGCCATATCAGGGATACCTCCATTTGCGGGCTTCTTCTCAAAAGACGAGATACTGGCTCACGCCTATGCGCACAATAAAACCCTGTATGTAATTGGGGTGATCACGGCTACGTTCACAGCATTTTATATGTTCCGTATGCTGTATCTTACCTTTTATGGTAAGTTTCGCGGTACTGCTGAGCAGGAACATCATTTGCATGAGTCGCCTGCAACTATAACCATTCCGCTGATTGTACTTGCTGTGCTTTCTATTGTGGGTGGTTTTATCGGGATACCGGAAGCATTGGGTGGCCATCATTGGCTGGAGCATTTCCTGTCACCGGTATTCACTCAATCCGAAACTATAATGCCTTATGAGCACCTGAGCTCATCTACAGAGATCACTTTAATGATCGCATCAGTAACCGGAGCCGTGCTGGCATTAATTTATGCTTATGTTAAGTATGTGAAAAATGCACATGTTCCGGTAGCAGATGGCGAAGAACGACCTGAACTGGTTAACCTGTCCTATCATAAATTCTATATTGACGAGATATATGACTGGTTGATCCGCAAGCCATTGGACGCCTTGTCAGTTTTCTTCTATAAAGTGATTGACTTGCTTGCGATAGACGGTTTTGTGAACGGACTGGGAAAAGGGTCAGTTAGGGCAAGTAAAGGACTACGACTTTTGCAAACAGGTAATGTTGGCTTTTACATCTTTATGATGGTGGTTGGCATTGTTGCCATATTATTATATAGTTTGATCAAGATATAACAATAAGCGTTTTACGATATAAAAAATGACAGTTAGTATTTTACTTTTTTTGCCGATTGTTGCAGCACTTGTTGTTTTATTATTTAAAAATGAGGTAGCTAAATATGCCGCATTGTTTTTTGCTGTTGCCGAACTTGTTATTGCTGGTATCTTTTTAAGCAGGTTTGTGCCTGATGCCTCTACGCAATTTGCTGTAGTAATGCCCTGGATACCCAAAGCAGGCATTTACTTTACAGCAGGAATAGATGGTATCAGCATGATCATGGTATTGCTTACCACGCTTTTGGTGCCGCTTATTATTTTAACCACATTGAAGCATCAATATAAAAATGCCAATGTATTTTATGCCCTGATCCTATTTATGCAGGCAGGCTTACTGGCTGTATTTACCGCGCAGGATGGCTTTTTATTTTATGTAGGATGGGAAGCGGCCCTGATACCGATTTACTTCATTTGCGCCATGTGGGGTGGCGAGAACAGGATACGGGTTACTATTAAGTTCTTCATTTACACATTTGCAGGTTCATTATTCATGCTGTTGGGTATCATCTACCTGAACATGCAAACCCAGTCGAGAACTTTTGATCTGCACGAGTTTTACAATTTGAACCTGGATGCACATCAGCAAAGCTGGATATTCTGGGCGTTCTTCCTGGCGTTTGCTATTAAGATGCCGATATTCCCTTTCCATACCTGGCAGCCCGATACTTATACCGAAGCGCCCTCGGCCGGTACAATGATGTTATCAGGAATTATGCTGAAGATGGGCATTTATGGCGTGATCCGCTGGTTGATACCTATTGCCCCGCTGGGTGTAATGCAATGGGGGTTAATGGCGCTCATCCTATCCGTTATAGGTATTGTTTATGCTTCCATTATAGCGTTTAAGCAAAAGGATGGAAAACGTTTGGTAGCCTACTCATCCATCGCACACGTCGGACTGATAGCCGCGGCATTGTTTACGTTTGTCAACTTCAACGGGAACTTTGTATGGACATCGCAAAGCTTGCAAGGCGCCCTGATACAAATGCTTAACCATGGTATTAACGTTGTTGGTTTATTCTTTATTTGGGATATTATCAGCAGTAGATTAAATACACGTGAAATCAGCCAGATGGGCGGTATTGCTAAGGTGGCACCGAAATTCGCGATAGCATTTTTAATAATTGTATTAGGTACCGTAGCCTTACCGTTAACCAACGGATTTATAGGCGAGTTTTTATTGTTGAATGGCGTGTTTCAATATAATATCTGGATCGCAGCCATAGCGGGATTAACCATGATCTTTGGCGCGGTGTATATGCTCCGCATGTATAAAGGAGTAATGCAAGGCGAAACCAACGCGCTCACAATAACCTTTACAGATATCAGCGGATCGGAAAGTATAGCGCTTGGTATTATTTGCCTTTTAATAATAGTTATCGGTGTATATCCACAGCCCATTTTGCATATATCAGAAGCGGCCGTAAATAATTTAATTGATATTGTTCGTCAAAGGACAGTCTCAATGAAATAATAAGTTTAGCATATTAAAGAATGAATGCATTAATAGTATTATCTGTTTTACCAATACTGATCCTGTATTTGGGACTATATAAGGCAAAAAACGCTTTATTGCCCGTTACGGTGATTGGGCTATTGCTTGCATTAGGACTGGCCGTGGCGCAATGGACAGCAAATAACGATGTCCAGCCTATTTATCACGGGATGATGCTGTTCGATAATTTCGCAGTGGCATTTTCTGCAATAACTATTGTTTCAACTATACTGATCCTGCTGCTGTCAAAAGAATATTTTGAAAGGATAAGCAGCCACGTTGCTGAATACTACGCCATTATTTTATTCTCATTAGCGGGCATCATTGTTATGGTATCCTATCATAATTTAACAATGCTTTTTATCGGTATCGAGATCATGTCGGTTAGTCTTTATATCCTGGCGGGGATCAAAAAGAGTGATTTTGCATCAAACGAGGCATCTTTGAAATATTTCCTGATGGGCGCGTTCTCAACCGGTTTCCTGTTGTTCGGTATTGCCTTAATATATGGTGCTACCGGATCATTTAATTTGGAAGTCATTCGCGACTGGGTAGTCGCTCATCAAAGGGTCGATCCCTTATTTTATACGGGCATTATGCTCATGATCGTTGGCTTATGCTTTAAAGTTGGTGCTGCTCCGTTCCATTTCTGGACACCTGATGTTTATGAAGGTTCGCCCACTTTGATTACAGCCTTTATGTCGACTGTAGCGAAAACCGCTGGTTTTGCGGCTTTCCTGCGCTTGTTTGCAGAGTGCTTTGCGCCATTATCTGATTTCTGGGTGCCGGTACTGTTGATCATTACCATTGTTACCTTGTTTATCGGTAATATAACCGCCCTGTATCAGCAAAGCTTCAAGCGGATGCTGGCATTTTCGAGCATTTCACATGCGGGTTATTTGCTTTTTGCTATTGTAGCGTTAGGTGCAAGTTCGGCAAACGCGGTATTCATGTACTCAACGGCTTATTCCATCGCTTCGATAATTGCCTTTGGTGCGCTGATACTTGTTCATCAACAATCCGGGAGTGATAATTTTGATGCTTTTAATGGGCTGGCAAAAAAGAATCCGTTCCTTGCTTTGGTATTGACCATTTCCATGTTGTCATTAGCAGGTATTCCGCTTACGGCCGGTTTTATAGGTAAATTCTTTGTATTCTCAAGCGCATTATCTCAATACCACACTACCCTTGTGATACTGGCTGTTGTAAATGCTATTATTAGCATATTCTATTATTTTAGAGTGATCATAGCCATGTACTTCCGCACCAGCGAACGCGAAGAAGTGATTGTACCGGGCTACTTCAATTTTGTTCTAGGCCTTTCAGCTTTAATAACTATTGTTATAGGCGTTTGGCCCGGCTTTATAGCCAACCTTATTTAATACCCCTACTATGTACTATTAATTAATTTTATATTAGTAGTTTTACGGGTAGTGAATGGAACAATTCTGGGAACATCTTCAAAATTTAACAGACGCTCAATCCATTATAAGGAAAGGTGGTTTTTACCTTTTACTTGTTGTTGTTTTTGCTGAAACAGGACTGTTTTTTGGTTTCTTTTTGCCGGGGGATTATCTGCTGGTTTTGGCAGGCATTTTATGTGCATCAGGTATGGTTGATGTGCCAATTTATACCCTGATAATTTCACTAATACTTGCGGGAATTTTGGGCAACTATACCGGTTATTGGTTTGGCTATCGCACGGGCCCGGTGTTGTTCAAGCGTAATGAATCCATTTTTTTTAAGAAGCGCTACGTGACACTTGCCGAAGAGTTTTACGCCAAATATGGTGGTATGGCATTGGTTTTAGGCAGATTTTTCCCTATAATTAGAACTTTTGCCCCTATCTTTGCGGGTGTAGTTAAGGTTAATTTTAAAAAATTCTCCTTATACAATATTATAGGCAGTGTTACCTGGGTTACTACATTAACCCTTACCGGCTTCTTTTTAGGGCGTAAATACCCCTATGAGATCAGGCATTACCTCAAATATGTAGTATTGGGGTTGATAGTAATTACAACGGCCCCGCTTATTGTTGCTTACCTGAGAAAAAAATTGGGCAAAACAGAAGCGGGAAAATAAAGTTTATAACGAATAATAGAATAGATGAGTACACAACATCCCTGGCACCAGGTTTCACCGGGAGAAGATCTTCCCGAAATAGTACATGCGGTAATTGAAATTCCAAAAGGGTCGAAGGCTAAGTATGAGATTGATAAGGAGTCGGGTTTGTTAAAGCTCGACCGTGTTCTTTTTTCATCTGTAATGTATCCGGCTAATTACGGCTTTATACCGCAAACTTATTGTGACGACCATGACCCGCTGGATATCCTGGTATTGTGCTCTGTTGATGTTTTCCCGATGTCGATCATTGAGGCCAAAGTGGTAGGCGTAATGCACATGGTGGATAACGGCGAACAGGACGACAAGATCATCGCGGTAGCAAAAAATGACATGTCTGTAAATTATATTGACGACCTGAGCGAGTTACCGCCCCATGCTATGAAAGAAATTGTTCGTTTTTTCCAGGATTATAAAAAACTGGAAGGGAAGAATGTGACCATTGAGCACCTTTTAGGGAAGCGGTATGCGCATAAGGTGATCACCGAAAGCGTGGAATTATATAATTCCACCTTCCCCTCGTACCAATAAATTAATTGATGGACCCCGCAGAACTCACCATAAATTATTTTTACCTTCTCCTTACCTTTTTCCTGGTAATATTAAACGGCTTTTTTGTAGCAGCTGAATTTGCCATGGTAAGGGTTCGCGGCTCGCAGATTGAATTAAAAGCAAAAACCGGTAGTCGTTTAGCCAAAACAACCAGGGGTATATTGCATAACCTTGATGGCTATCTGGCAGCAACGCAATTAGGAATAACCATTGCATCGCTTGCGTTGGGATGGTTTGGCCAATCGGTAGTTACGGCAGTTATGCTGCATCTTTTCCTGTCAGTGGGTATTGCTATCAAATCAGTATTAATACTTGATATTTGTCATTTTGTAGCTTTTGCAGTAATCACCATTTTCCATATCACTTTTGGCGAACTTGCACCTAAATCAATAGCTATACAGCGGTCTGCACGTACAGTAATGGCAATTGCGGTTCCTTTAAGGTTATTTTATGTTTTTTTTAAACCCATCATCTGGTGCTTAAATACATTTGCTAATTTTTTACTTAAACTTATTGGGATAGATGCTGTAAAGGGCGAAACCCACCATACTTCGGAAGAATTACAGTACCTGCTTGACCAGGGTAAAGAAACCGGGGCACTCGACTCAACCGAGCATGAGCTCATCCAAAACGTGTTCGAATTTAATGAACGTGTGGTTAAGAATATTATGGTACCAAGGACAAAAATTTCCGGCGTAGAGATCGATACAAGCCCGGATGAGCTGCTCGAGATACTTATAACAGAAGGGTATTCAAGGATACCAGTTTATGAAGAAACCATCGACAAAATTATAGGCATAGTACACGCAAAGGATGTTTTACCGCTGCTGGTTAGGAAAACACCTATCGAATTAAAAGATATTATCCGAAAGCCCTATTTTATCCCCGAAACAAAGAAGATCAACGACCTGATGGCCGAGCTGCAGCAAAAGCGCATACAAATAGCCATTGTGCTGGATGAGTTTGGTGGTACTGCGGGTATGATTACACTGGAGGATATTGTTGAGGAACTGGTAGGAGAGATACAGGACGAATATGATGAGGAGAAGCCGATCGTTGAAAAAATTAACGACACAGAGTTCATCGTAAATGCTCTGGCGCCGATATATGATGTGAACAGCCACCTGCCGCATGACCTGCCCGAGGATGGTGATTACGACACAGTCTCTGGTTGGCTCGGTGATATATTCGGGAAGATACCCGATGTAGGCGAGCAAAAGGAATCAAACGGGTATAATATTACCGTCCTCAAAAAATCCGATCAGAATATCGAATCAGTTAAGCTCGAACTGTTGTTGAACGAGGAAGATACCGTAGACCTGCATTAAACCCCTGCACGGCGATGCAACTCTTTTACACACCCTATATTGATGCTGCATCTCAAACCTATTGCCTCAACGAGGAGGAGAGTAAGCACTGCGTAAGAGTATTACGTTTGCAAGCTGGTGATGAGGTACAATTAATAGATGGCAAAGGAAATTTTTTCAACGCGACAATAACAGACGCTCACCCCAAAAAAACATTTCTCAAGATTACTTCGGTACAAAAGGAATTTAATAAGCGAAATCACTACCTGCATATTGCCATCGCTCCGACAAAAAATATCGAACGGCTGGAGTGGTTTTTAGAAAAGGCTACTGAGATAGGGATCGATGAAATATCTCTGATCATCTGTCAGCGTTCTGAGCGTAAGGAGGCCAAGGTCGAACGCTTAAATAAGGTCATTACTTCAGCCATAAAACAATCTATCAAGGCATATCATCCCGCATTAAATGAAGTGATAGCATTCAACAAGTTGATAGCGGCCCCATTTGACGGGCAAAAGTTTATTGCACACTGTGAGCCCGGCGATAAGTTCAGCTTGAAGGAACAACTAAAACCACTGGGTAAATACTTAATAATGATAGGCCCCGAAGGAGATTTTGCACCAAAAGAGATAATTGATGCATTAAATTTTGATTTTAAAGCCATAACTTTAGGAGAAAGTCGTTTAAGAACAGAGACAGCAGCATTGGAAGCCTGTTTCGAGGTAAATTTTTTAAATCGGTTATGAAAGCTATTTGGTGTTTTGCTATTCTGGCATTATTATGTTTGAGCAGTTTTAATGCGCCTACCTACAAAATGGCCAAGCTAAAATATAACGGTGGCGGCGACTGGTATGGCGACAGGACAGCATTGCCCAACCTGATCAAATTTTGCAATGAAAATTTAAAAACTAATTTCCAGGCTGAAGATGAGGTAGTGGAGGTAGGGAGCGCTGAGATATTTAATTACCCCTTTATCTTCATGACCGGGCACGGCAACGTGATCTTTTCTGATCAGGAAGCCAGTAACCTGCGCAAATATTTGACAGGCGGCGGGTTCCTTCATATTTGCGATAACTATGGGTTGGATCAATTTATCCGCCCACAAATGAAAAAGGTTTTCCCTGAACTTGATTTCGTTGAGCTACCGCTTAATTATCCTATTTATCACCAAAAATACGATTTCCCAAATGGGGTGCCAAAAGTGCATGAGCACGATGGCAAGCGGGCTCAGGGTTTTGGCCTGATCTATAAGGGACGCCTGGTTTGCTTTTATGACTATGAATGTGACCTGGGCAATGGCTGGGAAGATTATGGCACCTATGCTGGCGATACCCAGGAAACACGCATAAAAGCCTTGAAAATGGGAGCAAATATGGTGCAATATGCATTAACGCAATGATTGAAACTCTAAATAATAGTTTCTAAATTCTAAAATCATCAAAACTAATCTCCAACCTCTAATCAACTAATCTCTAACTCCCATGTACAAACTAAAGGCAAACGGTCATTTTGATTATCAGGTTGAAAAGAGCAGCGATGAATTATTGATAAATGGCGAAAAGATAAATGCTGATATTCGGCAATTAAACCCATCAGCGTATCATATTATCAACGACCTTAAATCATATAATACTGAAGTGATCAGCTTTGACAAGGAGACCAAAACCGCTGAAATAAGGGTAAACGGAAACATCTATATGATTGCTGCAAAAGATCAATTCGATATTTTGCTCGATCAGTTGGGACTTAGCAATTTAAACAGTACAAAGGTGAGCGAATTAAAAGCCCCGATGCCCGGCCTGGTACTGAAATTATTCGTAAACGAAGGTGACGAAGTAAAGAAGGGTGAAAATCTGTTTATCCTTGAAGCAATGAAGATGGAAAATATTATTAAGTCGCCAGCCGATGTAACTATTAAAAAGTTAAAGATAAAACCGGGCGATAAGGTAGAGAAAGGGCAGGTGCTGATTGTATTTTAGGAGGGGCTAAAATCAGACTCAATATCAATATATATAGCAAAATTAGATTAATGCTGAAGTTACAGCTTTGCAGCAAACACTTCCTAACTTATCAATTCATGATGTCCAATGCTTAAATCTCTCATTATTCGCGTCTAAAAAATCCTTAAACATCATATTTCCGTATTATTCCATATGGAGATGAGTTAATGAAATTATTATATTCGATTATATTTACCATTGCCGCCTTATCAGGCTGCACCAAAAAAGGATCCAATACACCCGTTAACACCAATATGAACAAGGACACCACTGTTAAGGCTGATGCAGATTCATTGAATTACCTTGCGCTTGGTGATTCATATACGATTGGAGAGGCGGTACCTGCTGAACAATCCTATCCCTACCAGTTGGCGGCTCAAATGGCTTTGCAAAAACATCCGGTAAAAACACCAACAATTATAGCAGTCACAGGCTGGACGACTGATAACCTGATCAATGCTATAGCCAGCAGTGGAATCACCAATAAAAAATTTGATTTTGTCACTTTGTTGATCGGTGTAAATGATCAATACCAGGGTTTGAGTGAGGCTAATTACACCACTAAATTTCAGCAGGTGCTAAATACCGCCATCAATTTTGCCGGTGGAAATAAAGATCATGTGTTTGTCTTATCCATTCCCGATTGGGGGGTAACACCTTTCGCAAACGGGCAGGATAGTGTAATAGGCCCGCAAATAGATCAGTTTAATAGCATCAATAAAGCAATAAGCCTTAAAACCGGTGTGAATTATTTAGATATAACCGGCATTTCCCGCCAGGCAGCAACAGAGCCCGACCTGATAGCATCCGATGGCCTGCACCCATCCGGTAAAATGTATACTATGTGGGTAAATTTACTGGAACCGATGGTTTTAAATAAACTGAAGGCGAATTAGGCCATTTCAGATTTATTAACCCAATCAGCATATTTAGTTTCCTCGGGCACATCCGTCTGGCTTTCAAAGTGGAGATTGTAACCATCCGGATCAGTAACCTTTACATCCCATAATCCATTGCCAACAAACGGCTCCTGCACATTCACGCCCTTGTCTTTAAATTCATGATAGAGCACCAATGAGTCAACACATTGAAACCAGATTGATACCCCCGCACCAGGTTGAGCACCTGAAAGATAAGGTCTTTTCTCGGTCACTCTAAACTCCTGCAGCATTACAGGGCCGCCGTCGCGCTGCAGCCAGCACCATTCAATTTTTCCGCGGGGTGTCCATGTGTTCAATACTTTAAAACCTAAACCATCTACATAAAATTTCAACGAGGTTTCCATGTTCGATACCATGAACAATGGCATTCCGTATTGGATGTTTTGTTTTACTGTTTCCATAGCTTTATTTTTTTGTTGCAGCAATTTCTTCTATAGCCCGTACTAATTTATCCATGTCGGCAATTTTGGTGTAAACATGCGGCGTCACCCTTACGGCGCTGATATTTTCCCATACTATGCCTACAGTGTGTATCTTATATTTATTGAATAAGGCATTATCCAGCTCGCCGGGCGTCATACCATCGATGCTAACCCCGCATATGGCACATGAATACTCCGGCTTTAATGAGGTGTGCAATTTTACTTTAGGTATCTCCTTAACCTTCGATGCCCAATAGTTTTTGAGATACCTTATCCGCTCTTCTTTCCGCTTGCTTCCAATCGCTTCATGAAAATTGACCGCCTCTCCAATCCCCTGCTCTATCGGGAAACTTCGGGTGCCAATGTTCTCAAATTTGCGTATATCAGGGCCTTTCGGATTGTCATCGCATAAAAGCGGCAGCACGTTTTCTATCTTTTCCTTTTTGATCCACAACATGCCGCTGCCTATCGGTGCAGATAAAAACTTATGCAGACTGGTACCAAAATAATCACAATGCAGATCGGGGATCTTAAAATCAAGTAAACCGAACGAATGCGCACCATCAACTATAACTTCGATCCCTTTTGCATGGGCTATATCACATATTTTGCGTACCGGCATAGTTTGCCCTACCCAGTTGATCATGTGGGTTACATGCAGCAACTTTGTTTTTGATGTGATAGCCGCTTCGTAAGCTTTTACAATTTGCTCATCATCCTCAATAGGGAAATCGAAGCTTAATTGTTTATAAACTATCCCCTCCCGCATTTGCCGTTGCCGGTAAGCTTGTATCATGTGGGGATAATCCTGTTTGGTACCGATTACCTCATCATCCTTTTTTAAGGGAAGCCCATATATGATGGTGTTAAGTGCCTCAGTAGCGTTTCTATTTACTGCTATTTCATCCGGAAGAGTGCCGGCCAGCAATGCCAGTTTTTCGCGCAATGGCTCTCGGCCCTGATCCAGTATGCGCCACATAAAATATGATGGACCCTCATTTGACAGATCATTAAACCTTGCAACGGCCTGCTGCACCACCAATGGCGACGGAGACACACCGCCATTATTCAGATTAATAATATTCGGATTAACGGTATAGGCACTTTGTATGATGTTCCAGTAATCTTCATCCTGGGCAGCTTGTATTGCATCCAGGTGATCGATCTTTTTGGCTGCACGTTTCCACTCCTCGGCATGCAGCTGGTTAAAAAGACTGGCAGCAGAAAACGCACCAGCAAGGGTGGCAGCCTGCTTCAGAAAAGTGCGGCGTTGGTTGGTCATTATATAACGAATTTAAGATTTTAAAATAGCAAACCCAAAGGGTGGCTTGCCGGATTTTTTTTAAATTAATTTGCAAATAAGCGAAAAATGTCATAAATTTGATGCCATAAGTCGTAATTATGAAAACGAAACCTGTAAAAAATTATCCTGTTTTGGAGGATGATTCGGATAGCATGGTGAATATGCTGCGCGAAGGCATTGCCTATCCATATTTCAACAGCATTTCTGCACGTATCAATTTTTCTTTGGAGGAGTGGTCGTCATTCCTGCATCTTTCTGAGCGCACCATTCAGCGGTACAAAAAGGAAAAGAGACCTTTTGATACCATTTACTCTGAAAAGATCATCCAGATAGATAACCTGTATAAAAGGGGCGAAGAGGTATTTGGCAATGAGGCTAATTTCCATACCTGGATGGATACCAAAAGCATTCCGCTTGGCGGCGTGAGGCCCAAAGAGCTATTGGATACCACATACGGTATCAACCTGGTTGCTGATGAATTGGGGCGTATTGAGCATGGCATATTTGCATGACCGTTTATCGTTTATGTAAAAAGGAATACGCAAATGACTTGTCAGGTCGTGGCTCCGAAATTCATGGCGGCCGCTGGAATGGCAAGGGGTTAGCAGCATTATATACTTCAGCCTCACGTGCATTGTGTACCATTGAAATAGTTGTGCACATCCCTGCCGGAATTATCCCGAAGGATTATTGCATGGTGGCAATTGAATTCCCGGATGATGCACCGGTTAAAACTATTCCTTTAAAAGATCTGCCACTTACCTGGAACCACAACCCCATTTCGGTTCATACACAGCGCATTGGCAATACATTTCTCTCCGCACAAAAATCTTTGGTGCTAAAGGTACCGTCGGCAATTGTAAAGGACGATTGGAACTATATCCTCAACCCGGCGCATAAGGATTTTCAAAAGGTAAAAATACTGGGAATTGAGCCGTTTACCTTTGATGCGAGGTTGTTTAAGAAGTAAGCCCCCTCTAAACGGCGGAGCCTCATGAACACCTTTGAAAAACAAATAATATTGTGAATAATCTCCCCCTGTAGGGGAAATTCTTAATTACTAATTCTTCACAAAATACTTACCATTAAACTTATAGGTAATGCGCTTACCGGTAACTTTTCCGTCTTTAGTCGTCATTGGTATTGAAATACTACCAGCCTTTTTGTTGTAAACGATCTTATACACGGCATTTTCGACCGAAGCGTCAACCTCACTGCAGGGTAGTACATTAGCCATCCCATTTTCAGTTTTCACTAGCTTTATGTTATCATTGAGCAGGCCATTCTCTATCGAAAAAAATTTGATGCTGTACTCTTCAAGCAGGCCACCAATGGCTACTCTTTGGACAATGTAATAGGTTTTTCCACCTGTTACAAGGTCATTAACCTGATAATAGGTATAATCGGGTACCAATTTTTCAGGGGGTTCAAAATGCCTGGATGTCACCCTTCCATTGGTGCGAAACTGGTAAATATTATTAAACCAGGGCATCGACCTCTGTCTGTTCAAATCGTACGAATATATCCTGAAGTTCCGGTCTTCCGAGGTTGAAATATAAATGAGGTGACATGTAGCTAATTTTTTGAACGGGTAATTTAAGGTTTTGGGCTCCATGGTAGTATATTTCAGTAGGAGCTTTTCAAAACGTTCCAACCTGGCATTCTTTTGCTTATCGGTATAGTTATCCGGAATATTCTCGTAAAGATTACTTAGCTTTTTGTCGATGGCTGGTAGGTCCTGGCAAAAGCAACGGGTTAAGGTAAACGCGAAAATAAAGGTTAAGGCTACCCTCATCGGCTATGATTTGGTTTAAAGTTACAATAAATGAAATTGTTTTTCAAAGGTGTTCATGAGGCTCCGCCGTTTAGAGGGGGCTTACTTCTTAAACAACCTCGCATCAA
>Ga0206930_1026_pt1 | contig 41780 bp, 41 predicted proteins | sample Alteio_BWOrgHeat_20_FD_152939 | JGI IMG/M metagenome (GOLD analysis project Ga0206930, IMG submission 152939) | Enriched cells from forest soil in Barre Woods Harvard Forest LTER site, Petersham, Massachusetts, United States -... | ecosystem: Environmental > Terrestrial > Soil > Temperate forest >... | reverse complement strand
TTATATTAAAAAAAGCCTGGGAAGGATATGACGCTTCCAAGATCATTCGTGATATTGAGGATATCAGCGCGATGGTTTCTACTAATCATGTGTTCAAAATTACTTTTGAGGATGATGATATTGTGATCGCCAAATTATCGCATTTCGGCAAATACGAATATTTTAAGGAAGATCACCGCATTATTCACAGCCTGTGCAACAACTTGTTGTACCCGTTTGAAAATGTATTATCAAAATCACTCTTAAAGAACAACCGCGTTTACATTTATCGTTACAAGCATGGTAAAACTGACGCGTGGGTTGTTTTCTATAATCCTACCCGCATAGACCAACGCATGCCCCGCCGGCTTGATGAGCATCATATCAGGAAACTCGGTCAGCAGATAGGCAAATTTCACAAAGCCTGCTCGCAGGCGAGGAATGTTTTGCCAAAATCGAGCAAAACGCTGCGTACGGATATTTATGCGCTGCAACAGCAATTGGAGAAAAACGAGGGTCAATTCGGCTCGGCCATGCATGCTGATTTCCTTAAATATCATTGTGATCTTTTTCTGAAAAACCGCTCAAAATACAATGTAAGCGCATTCGATATTATGCCAGTATTTATTGACTGGAACATAGGCAATTTTTCGGTGACTAAAGACCTTGATCTGTTTTCCCGCTGGGATTATGACTGGTTCAGGATGAGTTACCGCGTACTGGACTTTTATTTCCTTAGCCGGGTTGTATCTGACAGGGGCGATCGCACGGTTTTCAGCTACTATATCAATACACTGATGGAAGACCGGTTTATTATGTTCCTGGAAGAATATCACAAAGTAAACCCGCTTACTGCCAATGAGATCCGCTTTATGAAGGAAGCATATCGGTTTTTTATACTGAATTATGTGATCAAAGACGGAAAGCGTTTTTTTAAGGATCAATACGCAGAGAAACTTCAGGCCGAAGCCTTTGATATTTATCTGCCATCAGTAGATCGTGATTTTGATGCCAAAAAAATAATCAACGCCCTCAAGCTCGAATCCAAAAACGTAGACCTTGCAGCACACTAAATGACGCACGTAGATAATTTCAAGTCCATAATCGACCGTTACAAGGTGGTCTTCTTTGATGCCTTCGGGGTAATTAAAAATTATTCGGGGCTTGTACCCGGTATCGAACAAACCTTTTCTTACCTCGAAAGCGAGAAAAAGGAATATTATATTGTTACCAACGATGCTTCACGCGGCCCGCAGCAATTGGCCGAATCCTATCATCGCATGGGACTGACAGCCATCACTGCCGACCGTATTGTTTCCTCGGGCATGCTAACGAAGGAATATCTTGATCTGAAAGTGCAGGATGGTATTGTGGCTTACCTCGGCACGCCAAATTCAGCCCATTATATTGAAAGATCGGGCTTGCAAACATTGCCTATGAGCGAGGTAAATGAAAGCAACATGGATAAAGTCAGTGCACTGATATTTTTGGATGACGAGGGCTTTGATTGGAGCAATGATCTGAATAAGACGGTTAACCTGCTTCGGAAAAAACCAATTCCCGTAATTGTTGCTAATACCGACCGTGCCTATCCCCTTTCGGCCAGCAACGTATCCATTGCTATCGGTGGTATTGCCGCCATGGTGGAAAGTGTTGTTGGTAAACAATTCATACGTTTTGGCAAACCCGATTCGCAAATGTTTATGTTTGCTTATGACCTGATACGCGAGTACCGGCAGATTAGCAAAAGCGATATTGTGATGGTTGGCGATACTTTGAACACTGATATTTTAGGCGGAAATAAATTCGGACTGGATACCGTATTGGTTTTAACCGGCAATACCCTGGCGAAGGATTATGAGAATCGCATTATTTCTGCTGGTATAGTGCCTACTTATATCTGCGATTCCGCAGTAGTCGACCTTAGCGGACTTGGCTTCTGATGCAGCAAAATTCTCGTTATATTGCAACTTATAATCAGAACCAATGCAAACCAAGCCTATAGCGCCTGATGAATGGTCATTAATTAAAAAGTTCGCATTTCGTTTCTTCTTCGTTTTTTTTATCCTTTATATTTTTCTAACCCCGAATGATATTATTCCCTACTCCTATATCCTGCATAGGTTGTATATGGAGCCGTGCAATAATTTTATAGCGTGGGTTACCATAAATATTTTACATTTGGCAGGCCCGGGAACTGATCATGTAATCGGCACTACGGATACGACTTTTGGCTACCTTACTATACTCTTCATTTCCCTTACAGCCTTCATGGGGTCTGTAATATGGATGATAACTGAAAGAAAAACAGCAAATGATAAAAAGCGATATGATGTACTTATCGTGGTTTTAAGATATTTTTTGGCCATTACATGGATAGCCTACGGCTCAATAAAGATCACTAGGATCCAATTCCCTCCAATTGCGCCCGATATCCTGCTCAAAACTTACGGCAACTCGTCGCCAAGGGAACTTGCCTGGGCATTTATGGGTTATTCAAGCGGATTCAATTATTTTATGGGTCTCACCGAATATGCTATCGGTTTATTATTGTTTTTCAGGAGAACAAGCCTTTTAGGCAGTATACTTTCGTTTGGGGCCTTAGTCAACATTATGGCCTTCGATTATTTTTTTGATGTGAATGTAAAGCTGCTCGCTACTGTTTTGATGCTGATGACTTTGTTCCTGCTATCCAGGGATATCAAAAGGCTCATCAATTTCCTGTTCTTCAACAAAACTACCGGTGATGAGGAGTCGCAATCTTATCGTTTTAAAGAACAATGGAAGAATAAAACGCTTATAATATTAAAGTATGCGTTTATCCTCTATCTCCTGTTTTTTGATTTGCGGGGCGAATTTGCAAGAGCAAAAAAAAGAGGAATAGGCAATCAAAAACCGCCATTATACGGTATTTATGAAGTAAAAACATTCATAAGAAATAAGGATACGGTAAAGCTTTTAGCAGATACTACCCGTTGGAACAAGCTGATCATTTCTTCTTTCAATAATGCGGGGGTAATGCTCATGAACGATAGCCTTAAGCACTTTGAATTTAGCCTGGATACCGTCAAAAAGAAAATAGAGCTGTACGTTGTGGCTGATACTGCAAATAAATATGTATTTACTTATACCCGGCCAAAAGCTGATATGCTGATAATGCAGGGGAACTACAAAAATGATTCCCTTGAAATAAAGCTCCAGCAATATGATCTCAATAAATTTCCATTGATGAACAACCATTTTCGTTGGATAATTGATCGCAGGATCAAAGTCAAGAGATGAGACAACCTTTACAAAAGAGTTATTTCTATAAATTTAATATACTTTAGTAGCGTTAATTTGTTAAATAAATGTACACCCTTTAATAAAAATCAGCAATATGAAGCTAAGGAATTTATCTTTGGGCGTTTTGTCTGCTTGCATTGCCTTATTAGGGGCCTGCAATCAATCGAACAATAAAACAACTACCACTACCACAATGAACAACAGTATTACCTATGGTCAGCTTCCTGCTGATTCAGCCTTTGAAAAAACGATAGACGGCAAACAAACGCATTTATACCTATTAAAAAACAAAAACGGGATGCAGGCAGCCTTTACCAACTATGGCGGCCGCATAATAACCTTACTCGTACCTGATAGCAGTGGTAAAATGATCGATGTATCGGTCGGAATCGGCAGCCTGGACGGCTATATTAAGTCGACAGAAAGCTATTATGGTGGCACTATAGGCCGCTATGGCAACCGGATAGCCAAAGGTCATTTCACATTGGATGGCAAGCAATATTCCTTATTCACCAACAACAAACCCAACACGCTGCACGGAGGCAAAAAGGGTTACCAGGATGTAGTTTGGGATGCAAAAAAGATAAACGACCAAACGTTAGAGCTCACCTATCTTTCAAAGAATATGGAGGAGGGTTTTCCAGGAAATTTGCACATCAAAGTAACTTATTCATTAACTGATGATAACGCTTTCAAATGCGAATATGAGGCCACTACAGATAAAACAACCGTTGTGAACCTTACCAACCATGCCTATTTTAATTTGAATGGCGAGGGCAGTGGTACAATTCTAAATCACCTGGTACAGTTGAATGCCAAACGCTATACGCCTGTTGATTCCACATTGATCCCTACCGGCAGATTAGATGCTGTTAAAGGTACCCCGTTTGATTTTACTAAGCCAGCCACTATCGGTGCACGCATAAATGACAATGACGACCAGCTAAAAAATGGTAAAGGCTACGACCATAATTTTGTATTGAATAAACATGATGAAAATCAGCCGGTTGCTATTGTAAAGGGCGATAAAACCGGCATCATCATGGAAATTTACACAGAGGAGCCTGGTTTGCAGTTTTATAGCGGCAATTTCATGCAGGGAAAAAACATCATGAAATATGGTGAAAAAGATGAATATCGCACCGCGTTTGCCATGGAAACACAGCATTACCCGGATTCACCTAATCAGCCGCGGTTCCCGTCGACAGTATTAAAACCTGGGCAGACTTATAAAACACAAACGATTTATAAGTTTAAAACCAGGTAGAGACGCAAAATTTTGCGTCTCGATGCACCGGATTAAAAACGACATTCAAAAAACATTCTGCTAACTTGTATTATTTACTTTTACAGTTTATTATACTAATATTTTGCTAACAGACAATCACGGTAGACGGATAAATTATTTGCGCCTTGCAGTAACAGACAGGTGTAACCTGCGATGTTTTTACTGTATGCCCGAAGATGGCCTCAACTGGCTCTCGCGCAGCGAATTGATGACCTACGAGGAAATGCTGCAAAGCTGCACCCTGCTGGTAAAAATGGGTATCGAAAAAATACGCATTACAGGTGGCGAACCTTTTGTGCGCAAGGACCTGATGAAGCTGTTGACCTCCCTATCAAAAATAACTGGTCTAAAAGAGCTAAGCATTACTACAAATGGTGTACTTACAGCGCCTTTAGTGCCTGAATTAAAGAAATTAGGGATCCATTCAGTTAATTTAAGCCTCGATACGCTTGATGCCAATCGCTTTTTCACCATAACCCGACGCGATGAGTTCGGGAAAGTGATGGAAACGCTGGAGCAACTATTAAAACATGATATCGAAGTAAAGATCAATGCCGTGGTGATGGATGGCAAAAACACACAGGATATTATTCCGCTTGTTGAGTTAACCAAAGAACTGCCGGTAAGTGTAAGATTTATTGAGGAAATGCCCTTTAACGGTGATGGCCATGTTTACACGGGCCTGCAATGGGATTATATCCGGATATTGGATGAGATCAGGGCTAAATATCCGGCTATAGAAAAGCTGAGCGATCATGCTTCATCCACTTCGTATAATTACCATATACCAGGTCATAAGGGGGATATTGGCGTTATAGCTGCATATTCGCGTACATTTTGTGGTACCTGTAACCGTATCCGCATCACTCCTGAAGGCGAATTAAAGACCTGCTTGTATGATGGTGGGGTATTAAATATCAAAGATCTGATGCGCAGCGGCCTCAGCGATAATGACTTGCAGGATAAACTGCTCAATGCGCTCAATCACCGGCCAAAAGATGGCTGGGAAGCTGAACAAAACCGTAATATAAATAACCCGGCACATGAATCAATGGCAACAATAGGCGGATGAGCCCTCTAAATCTCTCCGCCAGCTGGCGGAAGACTTTAAAATGAATTACAATGATAACTGTTGAGCAGGCGGAACAATTGATACAGGAGCAGGTGACGGACTTCGGAACCGAAAGCATCCCGTTTGAGTTGGCTCTGGGTAGATCGCTGGTTGAAGACATCATTGCCGACCGCGATCTGCCGCCTTTCAACCGCGTAACAATGGATGGCATAGCTATCCGTTATAGTTCAATAGAAAATGGGATCTTATCATATCATATAAAGGCTACGCAGGCTGCCGGGGATGATCCTATTGATATTACTACCGATGATGAATGCATCGAGATCATGACGGGCGCTGCCCTACCCGCAACAATTGATACAATAATACGCTATGAGGATGTTGATATTAAGGAGGGGAAGGCAAGTATTCTTGTTTCCGACATCAAAAAGGGACAGAACCTGCATTTAAAAGGTGCGGATAAAACAAAAGGTGGAGTTGTTGCCCCGGCAGGGCAATTGATCACTCCGGCGCTCATCAGTCTTGCGGCATCTGTTGGTAAGGTCGAATTACTGGTTAAAAAAATGCCGCGTGTTGTGATCATTTCTTCAGGTGATGAATTGGTTGATGTGGACGTGCAACCCTCTCCCATCCAGATCAGGAAATCAAACAGCTATACCATTAAAGCAGTTTTACATCAGCATAGTTTAAAGGCCGACATGCTGCATATCCCCGATGACCCGCAGGTCACCAAAGAAAAAATAGGCTATCGCCTTCAACATTATGATGTGATCCTGCTCACCGGTGGTATCAGCATGGGTAAATTTGACTATATACCCAGGGCCCTTGAAGAAATGGATGTGAAAACCATCTTTCATAAAGTAAACCAGCGGCCAGGCAAGCCATTTTGGTTTGGCAAGCATGATAATGGAACTTTGGTGTTTGCTTTTCCGGGCAATCCTGTAGCTACATTTATGTGCCTGCACCGTTATTTTCTGCCATGGTTGACCGTGAGCCAGGGACTTGATCAAAAGCCGCCAGTGTATGCTATTTTGGATCAGGATTTTATCTTTAAACCGGCCTTACAATACTTTTTACAGGTAAAATTAAGTTTTAGTCGTGACGGACAAATATTAGCGCAGCCAATTGAGGGAAATGGTTCAGGCGATTTTGCTAACTTAGCAGATACTGACGCCTTTATGGAACTACCCATGGAAAGAGATGAATTTAAAAAGGGAGAAGCGTTCAGGATATGGCGTTTAAATAATTAGAATCACAGATTATTCGGATTACCCTGATTGCACAGATTTAAAAACCAGGGTAATCAATTAATCATTTAAATCTGTGATTCAGACAAAAGCAAGAAATTAACCAATGGAATATAAGCATAGTGAACTAACGCATCAGATCATCGGATGTGCTATGCAGGTCCATTCATTTTTAGGAGTTGGATTCCAGGAATTAATTTATCAAAGAGCATTGGCTTTAGAATTTGCAAAACAAGGCCTACGTTTTACCCGGGAACTGGAAATGCCAATTTTTTATAAAGACTACCCGGAATCTATTGGAGCCCGACGGGTTGATTTTTTAGTTGAAGAAAAAGTGTTGGTAGAGTTAAAAGCGATAAGCGTATTAGAAGATGTGCATCTTGCTCAAATTCTGAATTATATAAAGGCGTATAAATTAGAAATAGGTTTACTAATAAATTTTGGAGAAAAAAGCCTGAACTTTAAACGATTTATATTGTAACTACAATTAAAATCAGTGTAATAAGGCAAATCATTTAAATCTGTGATTCGGAAATGTTAACTCATTTAGATAAAGAAGGACAGGCCACAATGGTCGATGTAAGCGAAAAAACAATTTCGCACCGCAGCGCTACGGCCCGAAGCATTGTTTCCTTACCTGTTGAAGTATTGCAGCAATTAACAGATGGCGATATGCAAACCAAAAAGGGTTCGGTATTCCAAATAGCCATCATTGCAGGTATAATGGCCGCCAAAAAAACCGGCGACCTGATACCGCTTTGCCACCCCCTCGGTTTGGATAATTGCCACATAACTATTCAACTAAATGAGGAGCAGGAAGTAGTGATTGATTGCACTGCTAGCATCACCGCAAAAACAGGTGTTGAAATGGAGGCTTTGGTTGGCGCATCAATAGCGGCATTAATCGTTTATGATATGTGCAAGGCTTTGAGCCATGATATTGTGATCAAGGAAACAAAACTGATGGAAAAGACAGGAGGTAAACGTGACTTCAAAAGAGCATAAGAAACACACCGACCTGGTGAGGCCGGCTCTTGGTAAATTTGGCCGCAACGAGTGGGCCATTGTGGGGGCACCCTGCGTATATATTAAGGCTTTGGCCGATAAAGTGATAACTGCCTTATCACCAAAATACAAATGCGGATATGCAGATACCTCGCATAATGATGAAATAGTATTGGCTCCAGGCAGGCTTGCCAACTGCGCTGTTATGGAGTATACCGATCAGATCAATCATCAGCAATTCAATTACACTACAGCATTTAGCCCGTTTGCGATGAGGCAGCAGTTTGCAGATGCGGATATTGTTCTTGTAAACGGCAATCACCAGCAGGCAAAGGCGCAGGTGGTAATTATTTATGAAAATAAAAAGGCATCCCTGCAAAAACGGCTTGCGCAATTGACCAATGTTGAACTGATACTTTTGGCTGAAAACGTTGATGAAGTATTCGATTTTATACAGGAAAGCATACCCGACTGGCAGAATATACCGCTTTACCGCCTTGAAGAGACAGAAAAGATCGTCGCGTTTTTTGAAAATAAGCTGCAAATAGCAAAGCCTGTATTGAACGGATTAGTGCTTGCTGGTGGTAAAAGCATGCGCATGGGCTATGATAAGGGTGCGGTCAATTGGTTTGGCAAAGAGCAACGTTATCATGTAGCAGATATGCTAAAGCCACTGTGCCACGAGGTTTTTATATCCTGTCGTGCCGATCAAAAGCAACAGATTGATATCAATTATAATGTACTGGAAGACACTTTTACAGGTTTGGGCCCCTTTGGCGCGATACTATCTGCCTTTCGTGAGCAGCCGGATCATGCGTGGCTGGTTGTAGCCTGCGATCTGCCATTATTGGAAACTGAAACCTTCAAATTTTTAATAGAACAAAGGAAAATAGCAGCCGTAGCTACCGCATTTAATAGTCCGGATAATGAGTTCCCTGAGCCGTTGATCACCATTTGGGAGCCAAAGAGTTACCCGGTTTTATTAGCGTTTTTAGCGCAGGGGTATTCTTGTCCACGTAAAGTATTGATCAATAGCGATGTTAATTTGATCCAGGCGCCTAACCCGGATGCCTTAACCAATGTGAACACCCCTGAGGACCTTGAAAAGGTAAAGAGAACCATCCATCAAAAGATCGCCAACGCCTGATGTCAGCAGATTTTACCCGGTATAGCTGCCAGATTGCCCTGCCTGGTTTCGGCGACTCAAGCCAATTACTTTTGCAACAGGCAAGGGTATTGGTTGTTGGTGCGGGCGGATTAGGATGCCCTGCGGCGCAATATCTCGCGGCGGCCGGTATCGGGACATTAGGCATAGTTGATTTCGACACGGTTTCCATCAGTAATTTACACCGGCAAATATTATATACTCCAGACGACGCCGGGCATAAAAAGGCAACAATATCCTGTGAACACCTTCAAAAACAAAATCCAGGCATAATTTTGGTGCCGCACGAAGTAAAGATCACCTCTGAAAATGTGATCGGCATTATGCAGGACTATGACATTATAGTTGATGGTACTGACAACTTTGACACCCGTTATTTGCTAAATGATGCCGCCGTACTTTTAGGGAAGCCCCTGGTTTATGGTGCCATCTATCAATTTGAGGGCCAGGTTGCTGTTTGGAACGTCAAAAATACTGATGATACTTTCTCACCTAATTATCGCGATCTCTTTCCCGAAGTTGACGCCACCCAGATCCCAAATTGTGCCGAAGGGGGCGTGATTCCAACACTTGCTGGCATCATTGGCTGTGTGCAGGCTAATGAGGTGATCAAATACATCACCAAAACAGGTGAGCTGCTTTCAGGGAAAATACTGGTGTTGGATGTTCAAACCCTGCGAAGCCGGGTGATCAAAATCGGGGATGTTACCAAAACCAAGATCACAGGTTTGATCCCAACCGCAGAAATTTCAAGCATAACGGCAATCGACCTAAAAAAGGGTTTAGCCGAGAATCAATTTGAATTAATTGACGTGAGAACAGAACGCGAAAGAGATCAGTTTGACATCGGCGGCAAACATATCCCATTAGATGAGCTGGAAGAAAATATAGATCAGTTTAATGACGATCAACCCAGAGTATTCTATTGCGCAACCGGAAAACGAAGTGCTGAAGCAGTAAAGATCATTAAGAAAAGATTTCCAGGTGCTAATGTTTCTTCTCTGCAAGGTGGTTTAGAATCCTGGTAATACACGATTTATAGATTTTTAGGATTAGACGGATTTAATCCTATTTTATCAATCAAATCCCTCCATCGTGTCACGGATGTGCCGCCACCCAAACTTCTCCATCCTCAAATATTTCTTTTTTCCAGATAGGCACGGTTTGCTTTAATTTATCGATCACATAGCGGCAGGCCTCAAACGCGGCATCGCGATGTGCACAGGAAACAGCAATAACTACAGGCACCTCACCTACTTCCAATACCCCGGTTCGATGATGGATAAGCAGCTTCTGTACCGGCCATTTATCGAAAGCCTGTTGAGCGATCTTTTCCATTTCCTTTAAAGCCATCGGCTTATAAGCCTCAAACTCAAGTCTCATTACCTGCTTACCCTTGGTGGCATTGCGCACCGTCCCAATAAAAACATCAATCCCACCCGACTGTGGTGACATTACCCAATCAATACATGATTGAATGTCAAGTGGCTTATCCGATATTTCTATTTGCGTGTTCATTTATTTAAATCGTCTATCAGGATACAGACAATGGAATATGTAATCCTGTTAATCCCAAAAATCTTATTAATCCTGTTCATCCCCCGCTTACCGGCGGAATGATAGCAACTTCATCCTTTTCTCCTATCAAAAATTCATCATCAGCATACTCATTATTTACTGCTACCATATACGAAACCAGTTGCCTCAATTTGGGGTAATTCGCTTCCAATGACCGTTTCAGATCTGCTGTTGTGCTTCCGTTTAGGTTGACGCTTACCGATGGGGCTCCAAAAATATCCTTGGCAATACCAAATGCCAGTACGTTTATCTTCATCGCACAAAAATACAGAATGTTTAGCTAAGCTTCCTTCTTCCTGAAATACCAGTACAAGGGTACTCCAATTGCGGTCAGCAACAGCCCAAACACTGAGTTGATGATTCGGCTCTTACCTTCAAGGTAGTTGTTGGTATCGTTATACAGGGTGATCACCACATACAGGGTCGAAAACAGTATAAAAATGATGGGTAACACCGGATAACCCTTAAGCCTATAAGGGCGATGCGCATCCGGCATCTTCTTTCTAAGAATAAAAATACCATAAGCGAGAAAGGCATAAAATATCCAGGTGATGAAGACGAACATATCCATCAGCATATCAAATGAGCCGATCAGTATGAGGATAGTGGCCCATGCAGCCTGGAACCACAGGGCATTTGACGGGGTATGATATTTGGGGTTGACTTTCCCTGCAAATGCAAAAAAGTTCTTCTCCTCCGACATGGCAAATACCACACGCGAACAAGCCAATATATTACTGTTGGTCGCCCCTGCAGTTGACAACAAAACCAACGCAGCAACCAATCCGGCGCCCCCCGCGCCCATTACCTTGTATAAGGCATCCGATGCTACCAGGGAAGAGTTCTTCATCACATCAACAGGCAGCATATAAAGGTAAGCCTCAGTAGTCAACACGTACAAAAGAATACAAATACCTAAGCCAATAATTAGTCCCCCGGGAATATTCTTTTGAGGGTTTTTGATCTCACCGGATATAAACCCCAGAGTGTTCCAACCATCATAAGCCGCAAGAGCACCAGTTGTAGCAGCAATAAAGGCCGTCAGCTGATGCCAGTAGGATCGGTCGTAACTTGCTGATGCAGTGGTAAGGTTGAGCACATTGCCCTTCCCTGATGCAAAGATGGCTCCCACCAAAAATATAAGCGCCAATACTTTTATCCCCGAAAAGAAAACTTGTACCGCACCACCAGTTTTTAAACTTCGCACATTGATCCAGGTAAAAATAAGGATCAGCAGAACTGCCAGCCCTTTCACGCCTATATTTTCCAGCAGATAAAACTTACCAATATAAGGGATCACAAACGGGATGGCATGTTCAATTGCGTTTGAAAAACGGGGTAAATGAAAAAAGTATTCTGTATAAGCGGCAAACACAAACGCGATACCGGCAATTGATGCTGTATCAATAACGATGAAAGATGACCAGCCGAACAGGTAGGCAAAGAAATTGCCATACATATTCCGGAAATAAACATATTGGCCCCCTGTTTCAGGAAGCAAGCAGCCGACTTCGGCATTGATCATCCCTCCAAACATGGAGATAATGCCCGCAACCACCCAAACCAATAACAACATTAACGGCGAGCTCAATTGTGCAGCCATAGTAGCGGGCTTCATAAATATGCTGCTACCGATAATAGACCCTATTACAATAGAAACCGATGCCCATAAGCCTAATTTACGTTCGAGGTGGGCCATGCTATTTGCTCATAAATTCTGAAAGAAGACGGTGAAAGTGATGCGTACCCTGCTCGCGGGTAACCGAATAGCGCCCATGTTTATAAAATCGTGACCTTACACCGCGTTGTACATTTTCCACAATTTCCTCATCCTCCTGCTCCACTTTGTCTAAGCCTGAACCGGCGCCTTTATCAAGTTTTGATTCTTCCCACACGTATGACAGGAATCGCACCCTGCATTCGTCAACCGAAACAGGCTCAACTATATTGACTGACAATCCCCATGGATAAAAATTGAACATTAGGTTAGGGAACACCCAGAAATAGTAGGCGGCTACGTTTTTGCCATGATCGGGTGATAAGTCTGGCAGATCAAAGCAATTTTTATCGGTTTTAGCCAAACCTAACTGCAAACTGGAATATGGAAAGAACAATTCAGTTGCATAATCCCCAAAATCAATAACCGCATTTAACCCGGCATGTACAAAGGGTATATGAAAACCCTCGAGGTAATTCTCACAATACAGAGCCCAATTTGCTTGTACTTGGAAGGTCCGCGATAATTCAGGTCGGAATTTAAATTCATCGAGTGGCATCCAGCTCACCCTCTCCATCATATCCCTGAAAAAGAGATCAGGTGAGTAAATTGGATTAAGCGAAGTAAAAAGCCATTTACTCCACTTAAATAAGGTTAATAATGGCAGATCATCTTCTTTTGATGGAAAATTTTCTACCTCCTTAAATTCAGGCATCGAAATAAATTTGCCATCGAGGTTAAACATTCGCCCGTGATAACGGCATCTCAGATTTGTAGTCTTGCAGGCTTTTTCTACAACAATATTTCCCCGGTGAGTACAAACATTGGATAGTATATTCAGTTCTCCTGTTTTGTCCTTTGTAAGCAACAAGGGTTCGTCCAGGTATCCGGGCAACAAGGTAAATGGATAAACCTCACTATTGTCCTTTACCAATTCATCGTTCCCAAGAAATTGCCATGAGGTTGCAAATATCTTCTCCCGGCATTGTTCAAATACTTCGGCGCTTGTATAAAAATCAGAATCAAGTGTTTTGGCTTTGGCAATATCAGGATCGACAAAAAAACGGGGCATATCAGGATTTTAGATTTAATCCTGTAATTTAGATGATATGAAAGACATTACCAAGAAATATGATAACGGCGAAGTAACCGTGGTTTGGAAACCCGATTTGTGTATACATTCGGCCCGGTGTGTTAAAGGTCTACCGGGCGTGTTCAATACCGCAGCAAAGCCATGGATAAATGTGGCCGGGGCTGATACAGAGGCTATAATTAACCAGGTAAACCAGTGCCCATCCGGGGCATTATCCTACATCAGAAATATTAAAGAGGTGTAAATTGTATCACTTTAAAATTTTAAATTACTATTATTTAGTATTTCAACCCCAATTATTACTGTTATTGCAGCGGTTATTGCCAAAACATTCAGCAAACCCTTGCCAAAACTATCCCTTTTGGTTTTGCTTAAATTAACGCCATTGCTTTTATATCCTGTTACATTACCGGCTGTATCAAAGCTGAATTTAATATAATTAGCATGCTCAACCGGCTGACTTACCTTCAAGATGTCGGTTCCGGTGTTGATGTTTTTGATGGTATCAGTTTTGTTTGATGACGCAACCGTATGTAGCGTATCTCTGTAATAGGTCCACACTTCTATATCCTCACCCTTTGTTTTCTCATCAGGCACTCCAAATTGCTTCTGTACATCATTTTTCGTATGAAAGCTTTGTAAAACCTGCTGGTGCGTAAACACCTGCTTAGAGCAACTACATAGGAACATTGATCCTCCAAGGAGGAAAATAAATCCGGGTAATGATATTTTCATGCGAAAGGTTTTACAACCCAATAACGCACTGATTTTTAATTAATTATATTTGAGTGAATTATTTTTTAACCAGGTAAACTAATTGGCCTATGTGGTAACTCAAATGGCCAGTTCTGTTGATCACAATATTTAATTTATTGCGATGAGGTTCTTTTGCAAAATCCTCTTCTGAAATTGATGCATGCCTGGTAAACCATTCATCAGGCAGTATCTGGTTTATTTTCTGTGCAAGTAATGCATTCACATCATTCCAATATGCCCTTAACTCGTCAATGGTAGGTTTTTCTAAACCTGACTCCTCCGGGTTGCGGAGAAATATTTCATCCATACCTGAATTAAGTCTTTCACCAAGGCCCAATACGGTGAACATATTATCACTCACTGCGGCAAGATGGCCTAATATATAAACTCCGGTATTGCGACCAGGTGCAGTTGGTGCCGATAATTCCTCATTACTAAGTTTAGTCAGCAGGCTATTTATCCGACTGATCTGCAGTTCCCAGTTAGACAGGACCATTTTAATAAATACTTCCTTGTCTGTAGCTACGGTGTTGGTTTGGATATTGCTCATAATCTGGTTTGTTAAATTGTGAACCAAATATGCCTATCGTAATTATAATTAGTAACACGCATATGTAAACTTTTCCTAATTTCGGAACAGATTTATAAGTGGTTAATTAGGGCTAAATGGAACAAAAATTTGAGGAGGGAACAGTCTACAGGGATATAAAACCTGCAGACCTTGAGGGGCACGACCGCACATTTGAAGATTGTAAATTCATCAAATGTGATTTGTCATACGCCGACCTATCCCACATTACCTTTATTAATTGCGTGATGGATACCTGCAACCTGTCATTAATAAAAATTACCAATACCGGTTTCCAGAATGTTGATTTTAACGATTGTAAGATAACCGGGGTTAATTTTGGCGATAGCAGCAACTTTTCGTTATCAGTAAGCTTTAAAAAATGCATACTTGATTTTACCGTTTGGCATAAAAAGAAGCTTAAGGGAACCCAGTTTAATGAGTGTTCATTTGAGGAGGCTGATTTTAGCGAAACCGATTTTACCAATGCGGTATTTGAAAAATGTAATTTAAACCGCACCATTTTTAACCGGACGATCTTAAAAAGCGCTGATTTACGAACAGCCTATAATTTCAACATCGACCCGGAAAACAACGGTATTACCAAAGCAAAATTCAGTGCTGATGCCCTTGCCGGACTTCTTGTAAAATATAACCTGGTAATTGAATAATCATTATGGACGAACACATCATACCCTTTAGTAGTGATAAGCTGATGAAGGTGAAGCAAATACAAAAGGATTATTACCGGGTAAGCCTCGATCATTCCTTTATCGGGTATATCCGTAAGGTAAATGGCGGCTGGCAACTGGAAGAATATTCAAAAGCCGAACTCACAGCCGAAAATGTTCAGTTGATAGGCGACCAGATCGATCAGCTTCGCTGGCAATTGACGCAGTTTTATTGAATGGTCCGAAAGTCGGAAAGACCGGAAGTCCGAAAGACTGTCTTTCTATTTAATGATACTCGAATAGATGATATCCTCTACCTTTTGCTCAAAACTCACATGACTGTTTGGTGCTTGCTGAGTCATGATCAGGCATACCAGGTGCGCTTTTGGATCGGCCCAATAAGTAGTACCAAAATAGCCGCCCCAGCTGAATGAGCCTTTATTTCTTGGATTTCGTGCTGCAGTTTTCGCCGTAGTGATCTGGAATCCTAATCCAAAGTTATCTGTGGTTCCGTTAACTGTGAAATCCAGTTGATTGCTGGTCATTAATTCTACAGTGCGGGGCGATAATATGCGGTGCCCGTTATAAACACCTTCATTTAATAGCATCTGCAGAAAAATAGCGTAATCCAAAGCAGTAGAACTCAACCCTGCTCCTCCCGAAAAATAGGTCTTTTTCATTGCCGGATAATCCGGGTCAAAATTCCTGAAAGTGCTGCTCCATTTAATAACGTGATGCAGAGAATCCTCTGTATAAACGGTTGGAAGACGACTCACTTTTGATTGGGGCACATTGAAGTAAGTATCCTTCATCCCAAACGGCTTAAATATATTCGCCTGGAAAAAATCCTCCAGATTCTTTCCGCTAATCACTTCTATCAAACATCCCAGCAGGTCGGAACTCAAACCATATTGCCATTTTTCGCCCGGCTGAAACATTAGCGGCAGCTTTCCAAGCGCCTTCATCCTGTCGAGCAGATTGGCGTTAAAATATCCAAATCCTGACGGTATTTTTGCCTTTGCATAAATGGTGCTACCTGTAAGCGTGCCTGCGTCCGTATAATCAAGCCCTGAAGTATGGGTTAGCAGGTCGCGGATGGTGATATCCCTTTTTGCCGGAACGGTAGTATAGACAGAGTCAACAATGGTGTAATTATTTAGAACCTTTTCATTTTTGAATTCAGGAATAAAATCGCTGACCGGCTCATCAAGGTAGAGTTTCCCCTGCTCATAAAGGATCATGATGCCAACACTCGTAATCGCCTTTGTCTGGCTCATGATCCTGAAGATCGCATCATTTGGCATAGGTTTTTTGCTTTCCAAATCAGCATAACCGTATCCCTTATATTGTATCAGTTGGTTGTCTTTTATAATGATGGTTACAGCGCCTGTAAGCCAGCCCTTGCTGATGTAATCATTCATCACAGTGTCAATATTTTTCAGCCTGTTATAATCTATCGTGGGGTTTTGCTTGCCGGTTTCAATTACTTGCGCCGATACACCAAAGGACAGTAGGAATAAGGCAAAGCAAATAATAATTAAGAACTTCAATCTCATAGATTATAAATTGTATCAAATATGACCAAGTAGAAACATACCTCTGTGCTTCTTTGTGTTTTCTTCTGTGCACTTTGTGGTTAATTTTTTACCACAGAGGTCACAAAGAAGTCACAGAGAACACGGAGGCTAATCATCATAATTATTTTTATTCTTTGCTCTTTTCTTCAATTCGTCAACCGGCATGGATATCATCCGTCCTACAGGTTTATCACCTCTATAAGTAATCACTTTAAGCATCACCGCGTCCTTGGGTACAATCAGCGGCTCCGTATATTTCGGATAATATTGATCGGGGAATGAGTTATCAAAGGTGTAGCGGATGTCAAGTCCTTTGATCTCAGTGCTCATTTCAACCTGTACTATTGATGTGTCGGCTGTGCTTTTAGCTATGAAAATAGGATCATATACACTTGGCGCATATTTGATATTTTCCTCGTCTAATCGTCCAAAATGTTTTTCGGCCCTGCTTGCGAAATCATCGAAATTGCGCCTTGATTTTGGCGACCATACCGCCTCTGCTATCGCGAATGCACGCGGCCAGGTCATATATTCCAGATGACGCACATTATAAACCTGCTCTGTCCACAAATTGGCCTGTCCACCTATAATTAGCTTTGAATCGACACTATCCGGGGCCGGATCAAACTCATAAGCTTTTGTTAAACGTAAGGTTGAATAAACATGCGGCTCAATCACCGGGTCACCGTTCATATAGTCGAGGTAGGCAAAAGTAGTTGGACTCATTACCACTTCATGACCCATTTTTGCTGCCTGTATACCGCCCTTCATTCCGCGCCAGCTCATTACAATGGCATCAGGTGCTAAGCCACCTTCCAGTATTTCATCCCAACCTAAAAACTTCTTTCCTTTTGATTCCACGATCTTTTCGACCCGTTTTTCGAAATAAGCCTGTACCTCTTCCTGTGTTTTCAGGTTTTCCTTTTGCATCAGAGCGGCTATCTCAGGGCTCTTCTCCCAGAAATTTTTAGCGCACTCATCACCTCCCATATGGATATATCCGAATGGGAACAATTGGGCCACTTCCGTTAATACCTTATCTAAAAAATCATAAACCTTTTCGTTTGCAGGGCACAACGTATTGTCAATCGCAGCCTTTATGCCATCCTTGCCAAATTCCATAAACTTTTCACCTGAACGTACCTGGTATTTATCAGCGCCAGGGGTACATGACAACTCCGGATAAGCCACAATAGCAGCCAAACTATGGCCGGGTACATCAACTTCAGGGAGAATATTCACAAATCTTTCCTTGGCATACTGGACAATCTCCCTGATATCATCCTGGGTATAAAAACCACCATAAGTGCGTGGTTCGTCAGGTGCCGGTGGAGAAAATGAACCAAAGTAACCTACCTTTTTCACATTGTACGCACCCACAGTAGTTAAACGGGGCAGACTCTTTATTTCGATGCGCCAGCCTTCGTCGTCGGTTAAATGCATGTGCAGCAGGTTGTATTTATACTTCACCATGTTGTCGATATACTGCTCAACCTCAGCTTTTGTAAAAAAGTGACGGGCCACATCAAACATCAAACCCCTCCATTTAAAGCGCGGATAATCAGTGATCTGCACGCATGGAGATACCCATTTTACATTATGAGCCACATATGAGCCCATAATTTCCTTTGGAAACAACTGCAACAAGGTTTGGGCCCCATAAAACAATCCTGCCGGCTCGTTAGCCCTGATGATGATACCTGTTTTTGTAACTGATAAACGATAGCCTTCCTTGCCAATTACCGTATCAGCCTTTTTATTCAAGATCAGCTTTATAGCAGCAACCGGCGCGCTGTTTACAACTGTTACATGCGAGCCGGTAGTGTTTGATAACCTGCTGCGCAGTAAGGCAATCACCTGCTTCATTTCCGGCTGGGTGCTGCTTACAATAACAACTTTCTTCGGTAAGGTATATTCTCCGATATTTTTGGTCAGTGCCACAGGTTCGGGAATAATGGCAATACCGCCATCATTGTTGGTTTGACCAAATGAATTAAGGACAATAATGCTGAAGCATAGGAGCGCTAAAAGTTTCTTCATTTCGAGCTGATTTTTTAAAAGGTCTGCAAATGGTAAATACAGTGCAAATTATAATTTTACATGGAGAAATGAAATATTTTAGATAAGTTAAATCAACTTTTTAAAAATATTTCAAATCTATTTGTAAAACTATTTAGCCTCGCCCATTGCATATTTTATTCCACCTAATAAATGCCCAAGGTAAAGGGGATCAGAATAAGACTCATCTACGTGACCCAAAGCGGTATAAAACGCTCTTCCGCCATCGAACTCATGGTACCAGGCCATAGGGTGATATTTACCGTTCTTTCCACCTTCATAAGTACTCTCATCAATGGTGATCAGCACATGGAGGCCTTTGGCGATATACTCAAAATTATACCACTCGTCTTTCCTCGACCACTCAGCAGGCAGATGTTTGGTGGCGATGAAATTACGGTCGACCACATTTAGCTTCGCAACCTGCTGTACCTTCGGGTGGCTCCTGAAATATGCGCCTACCAGGTCGCCATACCATTGCCAACCGTACTCGGTATCAGTTGCAGAGTGCACACCCACAAAACCACCGCCTTTGCGGATATAATATTCAAAAGCCCGTTGTTGCTGATCATTCAGCACATCGCCGGTTGTACAGAAAAACATTACCGCGGCGTATTGATCTAAATTGTCAGCAGTAAACTTATTGGCATCTGTGGTCGTATCCACATCAAAACCGTTTTCCTGCCCCATTTTGATGATCACAGGCACGCCAGTTTCTATAGCAGCGTGATGATAGCCCTTAGTTTTGGTGAAAACCAATATTTTCGGCTTAGCCATTAAGTTAAAGCCTGAAATGCATATCGCCAGACATAAGGCAAATGCGATCTTTAAGTAACGTGAGATGTTCATTTTTCTATGATTTTAGTGGTTAGTTGATTGAGTTTCCGCCTTTGTTGGTGTTGTCACCAACAAAACCGGGATGTTTTCAATTAGGGGTTATGCAAAATGTGTGGTACTTGTTGGTGACAACACCAACAAGGGCGAGGAAATCAACCAACACCCTAAATATTCCCCTTCTTTAATTCGTCCGCAGCGAAATTTGCCGCGCGGGCCGTCATCGCCATATAAGTTAAAGATGGATTTTGGCATGCTGATGAAACCATAAAGGAACCGTCGGTTACAAACACGTTTTTTGCATCCCAAACCTGGTTGTGCATATTCAGTACCGATGTTTTGGGATCCTTACCCATACGTGCCGAACCCATTTCATGAATACCATCACCAACGTGGTGCCCGGAATCATGCGTTTGCACATTTTTTATTCCTGCAATTTCAAGCATGGCCTTTGCTTCAGCTACAATGTCAATACGCATTTTTTTCTCATTATCCTTTATCTCGGCATCCATGGCCAAAATCGGCAATCCCCATTTATCCTTATTGGTTTTATCCAGGCTGATCTTGTTCTCGTGATAAGGCAATAATTCACCAAAACCGCCTATGCCCATCGTCCATTGGCCGGGTTCAGTCAAGGCATCTTTAAACGCCCCACCTACATTCAGTTCAGCGATATTACGTGCCCAGCCTTCGCGACTTGCCCCGCCCTGGTAGCCGAAACCACGCATGTAATCCCTTTTATCGCCAAACAGGTTAGCAAACCTTACAACATAAATACCATTGGGTCTTCTGCCGTAGTAATACTTGTCCTCGTATCCTTCAACCGTCCCTGATGCGCCAAGATTATAGTGATGGTCCATAATATTATGCCCCAGCTCACCGCTGCTGCTACCCAAACCATCGGGCCATATATCGGTTGCCGAGTTCATTAGTACCCAGGCGCTATTTAAGGTAGAAGCATTGACAAATACTATTTTAGCATGATACTCGTAGGTTTGATTGGTTTCGGCATCCAAAACTTCCACACCTGTGGCCTTCTGGGTATTTTTATCGTAGATTATTTTGGTTACGATGGAGAATGGCCTCACCGTTAAGTTACCGGTAGCCAATGCAGCTGGCAAGGTTGAGGATTGTGTGCTAAAATATCCCCCAAAAGGGCAACCCTCCCAGCAACGGTTTCGGAACTGGCATTTGGTACGCCCAGGTATAGCGGCAGTCAAATTTGCTGATCTGCCGATGATCATATGCCTGGTATTGTTGTAATGCTTTTTGATGCGATCAGATACGTCCTTTTCAACGCAGTTCATGTCCATCGCAGGCAAAAAATGACCGTCGGGCAATTGTTCAAGTCCTTCCAGTGAGCCGTTTACGCCTATAAATTTCTCCACATGATCATACCAGGGAGCAATATCTTTGTAACGGATTGGCCAGTCAATTGCCCAACCGTCTTTGGCATTGGCCTCAAAATCATGATCGCTCCAGCGGTAGCTTTGGCGGCCCCAAAGTATAGAGCGCCCGCCTAATTGGTAGGAACGCCACCAGTTAAATGGCTTAATTTCGGTATAAGGCGAATCCACATCATTGGCCCAATAATTTACGTTGCCTTCGGTAAGTCCCCAGGCACGCGCCACATATTTGTGCTGTTTTCTTTGCTCTTGTGTAACATGCCCATGGTGCTCAAATTCCCAGGGAGCATTGTTGGCGGTTTTATAATCTTTAATGTGCTCAAAATTGCGCCCTCGCTCGAGCATAATGGTTTTGAGGCCTCTTTCGGTTAACTCCTTTGCGGCCCAGCCACCACTTATACCCGACCCTATTACTATAGCATCGTAAGTGTTTTTTGCATGAGCCTTGTTATTGACATTAGCAGTATCAATCGGCATGATGAAGAAATTTGGTTATTAATTGGTTGGTGTTAATTTGACACAATATAGAAATAATATTTAATGCTGAACAACACAAAATATCGAATTAATTAAGAACCTTAACAAAGCGGCTGCTGATCCAACCCATTTTACCCGACACCCTTTTTATACCCTCGTCTTCATAAAACAAGCTCTTGCCTATTTTTGCTTGCGGATCAATTTCAACCAGCCACCAGGTTCTTCCGGTGCTGTCTTTTTCAGAGGCTATCGCACGCCCTTTCGTACCCTTGCTCAACAAACCAATTGTGTTACCCTTATAAGCTTCTCCCCCCAGGTACATTGTTATCGTATCATTTATAAGCGGCTCATTTCTAATCTTATAGCTGTTGTTGTTTACCTCAAAATTTATTGGCTTATCAAAATAGGATTTGGGGAAATGGCATTGATTAAAATTTGCGGTCAAATAAACTAAATTGAATTGGGGCAACTCCTGGCTGTAATCAACATGGTATATTTTATTAAATCCAATATAATCTGCGCAGCAACCATCATCATACATATATATTGATGAAATTTTATGATGATCGAATCCAAAATTCTGGATCTCCTGCACATCCTTAAATACGATCTTAAATCCTTTCGAAGTATTTAATATAAATGCTATTTCCTTAGGCTCACCACCACTTAATCCTGAGAATATGAGATCATCCTTTCCATCATTGTTGAAATCATATACATGAAGATCTTTTTTCAGGTCGCTTAATGAATGAAGATGCAAATCAGTGTCGTTGTAAGCATTATATTCATTTTCAAATTCCTTTAGGCGCGATTTTATAAACTTATCTTTTAATGTATCATTTTGTTTTTCAATTTTCTTCCACACCAGTGTATCCTTTCCAAAAGGGAACATTAAAGCGTTTTGATTCCTGCTGGTATTCCCTCCCGTGCCTTCATTTTTATCCTTGTGGTTACAGGCAAATAAGGCAATAATTAATACAAAAGCTAAGTTTTTCATGTGACAGGTTATTTCGACTAATATAACTTTTCATTCCCATCCATCAAATCCCTCAATCGTGTAATGGTTTGATCTTAATACTCCTGAAATTCACCTCAAAGCCATGATCCTGTAGCAGGATATGCCCCTGTTTGGCCTCGCCGAAGTTTTTCCAGACAACATATTTACTGATGGCCACCAGATCCTTAAATTCTTTTGAGCCCCGCTTATATTCAAGCACTTTGATACCATTCAGATAATGCTCCACATGATTGTTTGGATAAACAATTATTCTTCCGCTATTCCATGTGCCAATCGGCCTTACAAAACGTGGTGGTTTGTTAGACGGTATCAGATCATATAAAGATGCCAGTGTGCGGTCGCCGTTGCGGCCCAGTTTGGCATCGGGATGTACGGCGTCATCCAAAACCTGGTATTCCAGTCCTATCGCGGAACCTTTGGTATCTTCGTTCAGCGTCACAAAATATTTCACACCACTGTTGGCACCCCTGCTCATTTTAAATTCAAATGAAAGGTCAAACGCGCTGAATTCTTCCTTAGTCACAATATCGCCAACATTAGCAGCTTCACCCCCATTCGAGCCCAGGATAGTCATAGTGCCATCACGTACCACCCAGCCGTTTGGCTTCGTAGGAAATGTACTCATGTTTGCCCCTATCCAGCCGGCGTTGGTTTTGCCATCAAAAAGTAGTTTCCAGCCATCCTTTTTTTCATAATCAGTTAAGTGATTGGATACATAGTCGACCACAAATACGCCCGGCGGAAAAGGTGTTGGCTTGAGGTTGGTAGTTTTGATGCGGATATTTTTAAAATATATTTTTTTGCCTGCATCCTCACTTTTGCCAACGGCATGTACCTGTAAGCCTATAAAGCCTTTGCTGTCAACGGTATCTACAACGTAAGCAGCGGCTACTCCGTTTACCCAGGTTTTGGTGGTATTGCCTATGCATTCAATTTTCAGGTGGTTCCATTCGCCTTGTTTGAAAGCCGGTTGAGCTTTTGGATTATATTGCAGAGTATAAAGCCAATCGCGCCGGGCTTCATCTTCTATGCCACCTGTCCAACGGCGGTCTGACGGATCGATCTCAACCTGTCGCCCATATACCTTACCAGCACCATTATTTCCTGCCGGATCAAAATGACTGCGGGTTTGTACTCCCGAATTACTTACCGGGCTTTCCACTTTTGTGTCCAGTTCCAAAATAAAATCGCCATATTCCTTTTCTGTTACTAAAAATGAATTAGACGATTCAACAGCAGAGACACCAACTATTTCCCCGTTTTCAACAGAATAGGTCGCCTTGCCTGTTACCTGTTTCCAACCCTTTAGCGTTTTACCATCAAAAAGATTTGTCCAGCCGGTTTGAGCCCGGGCATCGGATACAATAAACAGTATAGCAATGAAGCAATAAAATATGTTATTAGTTTTCATATGATAGATTGATGTTATTTCTTTAAACCATTCAAATAAGCAATGCTTTGTGGCACTTGCGTAAGCACATTATTGCTCTCATCTTCAATATAATAATGCTCAACACCTGCTTTTTTTGCTGCGATCATTACCGCACGAATATCGATCTGCCCGGTTCCCAAAGCCACATCATTATTCCCAGAGGTGCCTCCCGAAGAATTCCCCGGCACACCCTTTTTCAGATCTTTTAAATGTAATGCCTTATACCGGTTGCCATACTTATTCAGCAATCCAGCAGGATCCTGTCCCGGGAAAAATGCCCATAAAATGTCAAGCTCAAAACTTACGTACTTCGGATCGGTTTGCTTCACGATGTAATCATAGAGCGTCCCATCCTGGTATGGCTGATACTCAAACCCATGGTTATGGTAGATAAAACCCAAACCATATTGATCCTTTAATATTTTGCCAACACGGTTAAAATCCGCTATGGCATTTTGCGCTTCTTCTAATGTAAGTGTGCCTTTATGCGGCATACCTGCCACCCTGATGTAAGTTGCACCTAAGGTTTTGGCGTTTTGCGCGACTTCAGCTGTTTTATTCACAAAGTCGCCATAACTTACGCCGAACGACGAGCATTTGATCCCCCGCGCATCGATCAATGTCCTCAATTCTCCAGCGGTTTTTCCAAACAGGCTCGAAAATTCAATATCTGTAAAACCGGCGGCCTTGATCATATCCAGCGTTCCGGGGACATCCTTTTCTAAATAGTTGCGATAGGTGAACGAAACCACACCCGGATGTTCTGGGAAAAGCTTATCGCTTTGCGCGAATACGACAGAAGTACTTAATAATAGGATGATGATGATGATAATGTTTTTCATAGATTTATTTTAATTGTCATTCCGAACGCAGCGCGGCAATGACAAGAAGATTTAATATTAAACTACTTTAGGCTCCCAACCCGCCTCATAAGTCCTCCCCCACAATTTCATCGCCTCCGGACTATTTATAATATATCCATTCTTAGGATCGCAGTTTAGAGTGATGCCCGTGCGTTGCGAAATGTTGGCCAAATGACACAAAAGCACACTTTTTGAAGCCTCATCCACCGGCGAGTTCAGTTCATTCTCTCCTCTTACCGCGCCAACGAAGTTTTTGAAATGATAAAAATCAAGGTTGCCATTAGCGCTGGTGGTGTTATTAGGATCAGGGGCTACTTCTGATTTCACTTCTTTCAGTACCTTATTTTTTTCGTCTAATATTTTATAATCGCCGCCGCCAAGGTTAACCAGGCTGCCTTTTGTACCATAAATAATAAAGCCCCGGCCGCTGCCTTCTACGGGGAAGTTATTGCAGCTCCTGCTTTCCCATGTAATCGTGCCTTTATCTCCAAATTCAAAACTGGCTACCTGGGTGTCGGGTGTTTGCCAATCGTCCTTATAAGCATACCGCCCGCCTGATGAGTTGACCCTTGTAGGATAATCAGCCCCTAAAAACCATCGACAACAATCAATTTCGTGCGTTCCATTATTGCAAGCCTCTCCGGTTCCCCAATGCCAGAACCAATGCCAGTTGTAATGCACCAGGTTATCCTGGTAATCCCTGCGTGGAGCCGGGCCCTGCCACAAATCAAAATCTAATGTTGATGGCACCGGAATCTTTTTACCAATACCGATTGATTTCCTTTCATTGGTATACCAGGCCTTGGCAAAATAGGCATCTCCTATTGCGCCTTCGCGCACCTGCTTTACAGCCTCGATCAATGAAGGCATTGACCGCCTTTGGTTTCCCATCTGGATATGCTTGCCATATTTATGCAAAGCTTGAGATACCAGTTCGCCCTCGTGTGGATTTTGCCCGCAGGGTTTTTCCACATATACATGCTTGCCATGTGAGGCGCCTAAAATCGCGGCCGGTGTATGCCAGTGATCCGGCGCGGCTACTATTAATGCGTCAAAATCCTTTTTTTCAACGAGTTTTCTGATATCATGAACTAATTCAGGTTTTCTTGGTGCATCTTTCAATGCTTCATATCCTTTTTTAATTGCGCCTGCCTCCACATCGCATATATAAGCGATCTCCACATTAGGTAACTGAGAATAACTATTGGCCAGGTAGCTTCCGCGACCATTAAGGCCCATCACCCCTAACACTACTTTATTGCTGGGTGCGTTTTTGCCAAATACCGGGAAATTGAGGATGGTTAAGCCTGCAGTAGCCAGCGAGGCATCCCTGATGAATTTTCTGCGATGCATAATTAGATGTTTATTGGTTTTTAAAATTAGGGATAAATGTGTTAAACTCACCTTAATCTTTATAAAATGTAACGAAGTTGTTATGCTTTGGACTGGCTGTTGAGTATAATGCTCCGCTAATAATTCATATTTGCATCCCATAAAGCATCCCGGTATCTTTACCTTTTTATCAAACTGCATGCTAAAGGTTAGCCAATTATTTATTTATCCCGTTAAATCTCTTGGAGGTATCGCCTTAAATAATGCGCATATAACCGACCGGGGCTTTGAATATGACCGCCGCTGGATGCTGGTTGATGAACATAACCTATTTATCTCGCAGCGTGCAGTACCCGAAATGGCCTTACTGAAGGTGCAAATTACAGATGAAGGGATCAAAGTAAGTTACCAGGCTAAAAATTCGTCCTATACCATACCCTTTAAGGCTGAAACAAATGAATTTGCGGATGTCACTATCTGGGATGATACCTGTCGTGGCCAATTTGTAAGCGACGAGGCAGATGCCTGGTTCCGCAAAATGCTGGGTTTTTCATGCAGACTGGTTTACATGCCAGATGAAACGGCACGCATAACTGATCCACGTTACACATCTGAAAAAAACATCACCTCATTTTCAGATGCTTACCCATTCCTGATGATCGGTCAATCTTCGCTCGACGATTTGAACAATCGCCTTGATGAGCAATTGCCAATGAACCGTTTCCGGCCGAACATCGTTTTTACCGGGGGTACGCCATTTGAGGAAGATATGATGAATACATTTACCATCGGCAATGTTACCTTCCACGGTGTAAAACTGTGCGACCGTTGCATTATGACCACTATTAACCAGGATACAGCAGTAAAAAACAAGGAACCATTAAAAACACTGGCGCGGTACCGCTTTAAAAACCATAAGATATTATTTGGTCAAAACCTGGTTCATGATGGCTTGGGCGAAATTGCAATTGGTGATGAGATCAGAGTCTCGAAGCTTAATGACGAGGAAAGATTCGTGGTTAATGCCCTGCAGAGTTCATGAAACAACATATCGCCCACATCACACTCCTGGTAAAAGATTACGACGAAGCCATCAAGTTTTATACTGAAAAGCTTGAGTTTGATCTTGTTGAGGACACGGTGAGCGAAACAAAGCGGTGGGTACTGGTGCGCCCAAAAGGCGCTAAAGAATGTTGCCTTTTATTAGCTAAAGCCGCTAATGAACAGCAAAGCAACAGCATTGGCAACCAAACCGGTGGCCGCGTTTTCCTGTTTTTATATACCGATGATTTTTGGCGCGATTATAACCGGATGCTTGCTAATGAAATAACTTTTGTAAGGCCACCTATCAAAGAAGAATATGGAACAGTAGCAGTTTTCGAAGATCTCTATGGAAATTTATGGGATCTGCTTGAGCCGACACGCTGAAATTAAGCAAAACCATCTGGATATTCCTAGTCCGCATAACAGATAAAACTGGTAAATCATAGGATTTATCCATTGTTAATAATTTTTTTTCTATGTGGAAAATAAAGTTTTAAGCAATTTTTATAACATTCAACGAAATATTCTCAAACTTTTAAGTGTCAGTAAATCAGGCAGTTTACACAAGTCACCTAAACATAAAAAACGTCATTATTTATTAAAAAAGCGGCTTCTTAATATCGTAGAGGCACTTTTTTTCGAAACCCTTTGGATTATTTTTCGTTAAAACCTACAAATCAATATCATTTATGAAATCTGTAGAAAATCTATTTACATCAATACTGAAAGCAGTGGGCGCGTTAGCCAATAATGAGAGCGTCTTCAAGAAAAGAAAAAGAACCGCATTCGATCCAAAACAACTTACTTTAGGCTTTAATTTTATCCAGGGAAATATCAATCCATTCCCATTTAAATAAAAATATATCTATATCTACTTTCTAATCATCACTTGTGCGTTCCCCTAAGCGTACCTGTGATGATTTTCTGTTTTAATTCAAGGATGAAGATCATCTGATTTCGTAAATTAGCCTGATGAAACCCAGTATTACTATTGAATATTGCCCAAAATGTCATTGGTTATTGCGGGCAGCTTATATGGCGCAGGAATTGCTCACCACATTCGAAGATGATCTGTATGCCGTAACCTTGCAGCCCAGCGAAACGGGCGGCCATTATAGTATTCGTATTGATGATGTTACTATTTTCGACCGTAAGGATTATGGAGGCTTTCCCGAAATAAAGGAGATAAAGCAAATCGTGCGCGACGGGGTGAATCCTGAAAAAAGTCTTGGGCATTCGGATAAAAAATAAATACTATATTTACATTAATTACCTCGACCATATCAATTATATCGACTTAATATATTTACTTATCTTTGTAAGTTTTTATTTTAGTAAATGCTATCCAAAAAGACCAAATACGCCATTAAAGCCCTGGTGATCCTGGGGAAGAATGCCGATAAACCACCGATGCAGATCTCAAGAATCGCTGAGGAAGAACGTATCCCCAAAAAATTCCTTGAGCAAATTTTGCTGGATCTCCGCAATGCGGGCTTCCTCTACAGCAAAAAAGGCGCGGGCGGCGGCTACAGCTTAAACAAGGATCCTAAGGATATTTACCTGGTAAGCATTATGCGCATTACCGACGGTCCTATTGCGATGGTTCCCTGTGCGAGTCTTAATTTCTATCACAAATGTGATGAATGCCGGCAGGAAACTACCTGCGGTATCCGTGATGTGTTTGTGGAAGTAAGGGATGCAACCCTTAAAATACTTTCAGAAACCAGCATCGCCGATGTGATCGCAAGGGAAAACACACTGATCAATATTTAAGGTTTCCTGCTACAGTAAAACTGTGTAACTACAGGGTAGATATTTCCCCGATAAAGTATTGGTTAATATGTATTCATGCTAACCAGCAGTTGGTAACGGATTGAACTTATCAAATTTTTCAAAAGGCTTATCGTATATGAATATTTAAGTAAACGGTGCAGAGCCCTTTCTGGCGTTGTTTGTTCTGTTTTTCAATTAATTGAATATCAGCAACTTGATATCAATTACTAAAATTCCTGTTACACGATTATCAGCCCGGATAATTCCCGTATCTTAGTATCTTAAAGATAGACAATTCCGTATAACACTCCCGATGAAAAAATTGGCCCGCATTTGGTATTGTTTAAACAGCCACGATGAGTGTGTAATTTTACTGTAAAAGAAATATTTATAGCAACAAATTCTACTATTTCCCTATACTATACATATATTTGGGGATTCTTTAGTGTGATAACAGAAATTAATCAGATATGCAAAGCTTCCGAACCGAACTGGAAAACCCGGTAGTTGAAAAAGATATTATCGATCTTGAAAAAAAGATCAGAGCTTTCCGCGAAGGTAAGATCCATGATGAAAAATTCAGGAGCCTGCGCCTGGCACGCGGTATTTATGGCCAGCGCCAGCCCGGAGTGCAAATGGTGCGTATCAAATTGCCTTTCGGTAAGGTTACCTTTAAGCAATTGTTGCGCATTGCCGATGTTTCTGACGAGTATGCAAGTCACAATCTCCATTTAACCACCCGCCAGGACATACAGATACATTATGTGAGTCTTGACCGTACTCCGCAATTATGGGCCGAACTGGAACGTGATGATATCACCCTGCGTGAAGCTTGCGGCAATACTGTGAGAAACGTAACCGCCTCTCCTACTGCCGGTATCGATCCAAAAGAACCTTTTGATGTTTCGCCTTATGCACATGCTACATTTGAGTATTTTCTGCGTAATCCTGTTTGCCAGGAAATGGGCCGGAAATTCAAAATATCATTTTCATCGAGCGATGATGACACCGCGTTCTCATACATACACGATATCGGCGTTATCCCTAAATTAAAGGAAAACGGCGAACGCGGCTTTAAAGTTATGCTTGGCGGCGGATTAGGTGCACAACCAATGCTTGCCAGTATTGTTGAGGAGTTTTTGCCCGAAGATCAATTGATCCCATACATCGAGTCAGTGATCAGGGTGTTCGACCGTTATGGCGAGCGCAACAACCGCAACAAGGCCCGCATGAAGTTCCTGATCCAAAAGATCGGATTGGATGAGGTGCTGCGTTTAACACGTGAAGAAAGAATTGCGAATAAGGTAAAAACCTATCCCATAAATCGCGGTACTGTAGAAACGCCTTTTATACCGGATACTTCTTCCCTACCTGAAGTTACAGTCAGCAATCCTTTGCGTTACGAACAGTGGTTGATTACCAATGTGTTTGAGCAAAAGCAGAAAGATTTTTATGGTGTTTATGTAAAAGTTCCTGTCGGTGATATCCCAACTGATGTTGCCCGTAAACTGGTCGCAGGTATTCAGCCATATGTTGCTGATGAGATCCGCATTACTGCGAATCAGGGTTTACTATTGAAATATGTTACCAAACAAGCCTTACCAGGTTTATATAATGCTTTAACTGAGGTTGATCTGTCAACTCCCGGCTTTGATAGTGTGGCAGATGTTACCACCTGTCCTGGTACGGATACCTGTAACCTGGGTATCTCAAACAGCATGACCTTTGCAAAGGTGCTGGAGGATTTGATCTATAACGAGTACGAAGAATTCGTTTTTAACCGTGAGATCAAAATAAAGATCAGCGGATGCATGAACTCCTGTGGTCAGCATGGTTTGGCGCATATTGGTTTCCACGGCAGCTCGTTGAAGGCGGGGCTAAGAGTACTTCCCTCAATGCAGGTGTTATTAGGCGGCGGAACTGTTGGCAATGGTGTTGGTCGCGCTGCCGAAAAAGTAATCAAGGTGCCTGCTAAAAGGGCTACCGATGTGTTAAGAGCTGTTTTGGATGATTACAAACAAAACTCGATAACTGACGAAACCTTTCATAATTATTACGACAGGCAGGGTAAGGATTATTTTTACCAGATGCTAAAACCACTGGCCGATTTGACCACGCTTAAAGATGATGAATTTGTAGACTGGGGCCACGAGGAAACTTTTGTTACAGCGATAGGTGTAGGTGAATGTGCTGGTGTGATGATCGATTTGGTTGCTACCCTGCTTTATGAAGCTGATGAAAAATGGGGCTGGGCAAATGAGTCGTTCAAAAATGGCGCATGGTCTGATGCCATTTACCATTCTTATAATGTATTTATCAGCTCGGCAAAGGCCTTATTGCTTGATAAAAATGTTAATAGCAGCACGCAAGCCGGAATTATCCGCGAGTTTGATGCGCAGTATGTAAGCACTGGGGAATTCAACCTTAATGGTACTTTCAATGACCTGGTATTGGAAATAAATAAACATGAGCCCTCTGAAGAGTTTGCAACTACCTACCTGGCAGCTGCTACCGGCTTTTTGGAAGCAGTTAAGATAAAAAGGGAGGCATTGATACAATCATGATTAAAACTCAAAATAAAAAATCGGTTAAGGAACCACGCATTACCCTTGTTGGTGCGGGCCCTGGTGACGCTGAGCTAATCACCATAAAAGGCATCAAGGCACTTAAAAATGCCGATGTGGTGCTTTATGATGCATTGGTAAACGAAGAATTATTGGAGTTTGCTCCAGAAAAGTCAGTAAAGGTCTATGTAGGCAAGCGCTCCGGCGACCATACTTTTTCACAGGCAGCCATTAATAAGCTGATGGTTGATTATGCCCTGAATTATGGCCATGTGGTACGTTTAAAAGGTGGCGACCCGTTTGTTTTCGGCCGTGGTTATGAGGAATTGGATCATGCGGCTTCTTATAGCATTCCTGCAGAAGTGATTCCGGGGATTTCAAGCTCTATAGGCGTTCCCGGAATGCAGCAAATACCCGTTACCCACCGTGGATTAAGCGAAAGTTTCTGGGTAGTTACCGGCACCACCATGGACGGTAAAGTATCCGGAGATCTGTACGATGCTGCTAAAACTAAAGCCACTATCGTAGTGCTGATGGGTATTCATAAGCTGGCTGAAATCACTGAGATATTTAAAAATGAGGGTAAGCACAGGCTGCCGGTTGCCGTTATTCAAAGCGGAACAACTGAGAATGAAAAGGTTGCCGTAGGCATTATTGATACCATTGTTGAAATTGTAGAAGAAAAAAAGATTACCTCGCCTGCGCTGATCGTTATTGGCGAAGTGGTGTCGTTGCATCCTTTATTTCAGCCTATCAGGGAATTTTATGACATTATTGCCCAGGAATAATAGTTTAACTGACGTTCAGTACGAAAAAACGGAGGGCAACCAGCTTTTCCCGATTTTTTTGAAACTGAACGACTTGCACACGGTGCTGATCGGAGCTGGCAATGTTGGTTTGGAAAAACTGACGGCCATCGTAAAGAATAGTCCGGCTGCGAGGGTTACTGTTATTGCCAATGTTTTTTTGCCCGAAGTACATGCCCTTGCTGCTGAATATGAGGGAATAACTATTATACAAAAGGCTTTTGTTGATACCGATTTGGATACTGCTGATATTGTAGTAGCAGCTACCAATGACAATAAGCTGAATACCTATATCCGTCAATCAGCCCATGAACGCAAGCTTTTGGTTAATGTGGCTGATAAACCCGATCTGTGTGATTTTTACCTGGGCTCTATCGTCCAAAAAGGTGATCTGAAGATCGCCATATCCACTAACGGCAAATCGCCAACGGTAGCAAAACGACTAAAGGAAGTTTTAAATGAAAGTCTTCCTGCTGAATTAGATATCACCCTTCAGCAAATGAGTGAGCTTAGAAATTCACTTTCAGGGGATTTCGCTTACAAGGTAAAAAAGCTTAACGAAGTGACCTCGGTACTGGTTGATAAAAAATCAGAGAACAACAAAAACCTGATCTGGCTGATATGGGGAGCTATTGTATTCGCCATTGCCATTACCTTTTATGCTTTATGGAGCAAAGAACCCGAATTCAGAACATATGTTCAAGATATTAATCCGACGTTTTATTACTTCCTGGGTGCCGGTTTTCTCTTTGCGATGATCGATGGAGCAATCGGGATGTCATACGGCGTTACATCAACATCTTTCTCTTTGTCGATGGGTATTACCCCTGCTGTAGCAAGTATGGGCGTACACCTTTCGGAAGTATTAAGCAATGGTATTGCCGGCTGGATGCATTATCGCATGGGCAATATCAATTGGAAACTGTTCAAAATGCTGGTTGTTGCCGGCATTGTTGGTGCTTTTTTAGGGGCATTTATATTGTCCTCACTTGAGGATTATAGTAAATATACCAAGCCGTTTATATCGGTGTACACACTGATACTGGGTATTGTTATTTTGCGGAAAGCTTTCCAGATTGGCCATAAACGTTCTATCGGGAAAATAAAAAGAATTGGTCTGCTGGGTTTTGGGGGAGGTTTTATTGATGCTGTAGGTGGTGGTGGATGGGGTTCAATAGTGTTATCTACATTGATCGCTGGTGGCCGTCATCCATTGTTTTCGCTGGGTACGGTAAAGCTTTCTAGGTTTTTTTGTAGCCATTGTAAGCTCGACTACCTTCATCATCATGCTGATGCAGTACGGAACCCGTTGGGAACCTGTTGTCGGACTAGTTATAGGCAGCGCTTTAGCTTCTCCAATCGCGGCAAAAATATCCAACAAAATATCGGCTAAGGCTATTATGATGTCGGTGGCTATAATCGTGATCATCATAAGCATAAGAAGCATATTTATATTTTTACATAAGGTTTTATAATGGGTGCAATAGAAAATATAAAACAACAGGTGGCGGGATTAGATCCGGTAGAGGCGTTGACTTTATTAGCTGATCAATTTCCTGGCGAGATCGTGTTTTCTACCAGTTTCGGCTGGGAAGATCAGGTGATCACACACATGATCTTCACCAATAACCTGCCCATCAAAATATTTACGTTAGAAACAGGCCGCCTTTTCCCTGAAACGTACTATGTGTGGAACCGCACCATGGAGATGTATGGCAAGCCCATTCACGCTTATTACCCGAATAACGAAATGTTGGAGCAAATGGTGAATGCCAAGGGCCCGAGCAGCTTTTATGAATCAGTGGAGAACCGTAAGGAATGCTGTGGTATCCGTAAAATAGAACCCTTAAAGCGCGCGCTTGCTGGCAACAAATGCTGGATAACGGGCATACGTGCCGAACAATCGGCCAACCGCCAGGACATGGAGAATATAGAATGGGACGAGCAAAATAATTTGATTAAATTTCACCCCATTTATAGCTGGAGCCTCGATGAGGTAAAAGAGTACATCAGGGTAAATAACGTACCTTATAATACCCTGCACGACAGGGGTTTCCCAAGCATTGGTTGTGCGCCTTGCACCAGGGCGGTACAGCCCGGCGAAGATTTCAGGGCCGGGCGCTGGTGGTGGGAAGACCAGTCAAAAAAGGAATGCGGGTTGCATGAAGTACATAAGTAATTGTTGAATTAATGAATTATAGAATTATTGATTTAAATATTGATAATTCATCAGACCAAAAATAAAAACAAGCAATTTTGAATGAATGAGCAAACAATCAATAATTCAATCATTCAATAAATCAGTAATTAATAATGGATTATTTAGATGAGTTGGAGGCGGAAGCCATTTATATCCTGCGGGAGGTTGCGGGGCAGTTTGAAAAACCTGCTCTACTGTTTTCTGGTGGGAAAGATTCTATCACGTTAGTACATTTGGCCCTGAAGGCATTTCGCCCCGGCAAATTCCCGTTCCCGCTGGTACATATTGATACCGGTCATAATTTTGAAGAAACCATTATTTACCGCGATGAAATGATCGACCGCATTGGTGAAAGGCTGATCGTAGGTTATGTACAAGAGGATATTGATAATGGCCGTGCGGTAGAGCAGAAAGGTAAAAACGCAAGTCGTAATCAATTGCAAACCGTTACCCTTCTTAATACCATTAACAAACACCAGTTTGATGCTTGTATAGGCGGTGCACGCCGTGATGAAGAAAAAGCAAGGGCTAAAGAGCGCATTTTTTCAGTACGTGACGAATTTGGCCAATGGGATCCAAAACGCCAGCGCCCTGAATTATGGAACCTGTATAACGGCAAAATACATAAAGGTGAGAACGTGCGTGTATTCCCTATCAGTAACTGGACAGAGCTTGATGTTTGGAATTATATCCGCAGGGAGAATATTCCTTTACCAACCATTTACTTTGCTCATGAGCGGGATGTGATCACCCGTAACGGGCAATTGATGGCTGCCAGCCCATTCCTGAACATGGATAATGAGGATGTGGTAGAACACCGCAATGTACGTTTCCGTACCGTAGGTGATATGACCTGTACGGCTGCAGTAGAATCATACGCTTTCAAAATAGACGATATAATTGACGAGATAAGCGCCTCGAGAGTGAGTGAGCGCGGTGCCCGCCTTGACGATAAAGTAAGCGAAGCCGCCATGGAAGACCGCAAGAAGGGAGGCTATTTTTGATTTGGGATTTCGGATATTCGATTTCGGATTTAAGATGATAGCCTTATTAAATGTTCTATCAACAAATTAAAAATTCGAAATTAAAACATCCGAAATCGAAAGTCCGAAATCCGAAATGATACAATATGAACATACTTAAATTTTTAACAGCCGGCAGCGTTGATGACGGCAAAAGCACCCTGATAGGCCGCCTGCTTTATGATAGCGGTTCCATTTTGATTGACCAACTGGAGGCGCTTCAACGCTCCAACCGCAAAAATGATGACGGCACTATAGACCTGGCTATACTTACAGATGGCCTAAAAGCTGAACGTGAGCAAGGTATTACTATCGATGTTGCTTATAAATATTTCCAGACCGAAAAACGCAAATTCATTATAGCCGATACACCAGGGCATATTCAATATACCCGCAATATGGTTACCGGTGCATCAAACTCCAACCTGGCCATTATTTTGATCGATGCACGCAAAGGTGTTATCGAACAAACCATACGTCACTCCTTCCTGGTAGCATTGTTAGGCCTGCCGCAGGTAGTGGTAGCCGTTAATAAAATGGACATGGTTGATTTCAGCGAAGAAGTTTTTGATAAGATCGTTGAAGATTATAAGAAACTGGCTGCAAAGGTTGGCCTCAATAATATAGCTTATATCCCTGTTAGTGCTCTAAAGGGTGATAATATTGTTTATCCTTCCGTACATATGCCTTGGTTTAAGGGCAGTAGTTTACTGCCTTATTTAGAAACGGTTGAAATTCCGGTAGATACACAAAGCGACCACGCCCGTTTCCCGGTGCAATGGATAGTACGCCCACAAACTGAGGAATTGCATGATTATCGCGGCTATGCAGGCCGGGTATCTAGCGGTTCGTTCAGGGTAAATGATCCGGTGACCGTTTTACCCTCAGGGTTTAGCTCTAAGATCAGTAAGATCGAACTGATGGATAAGGAACCTGCAGTAGCCCTGGCAGGGATGTCCGTAACCATGCACCTGGAGGATGAGATTGATATCAGTCGTGGTGATATCCTGGTAAGTTCCAGTAATCAGCCGCATCTTTCCCAACTGGTTGAAGCTGACTTGTGCTGGATGGATACTAAGGCTTTGGATACCACACATACGTATTTATTGCAGCACAACAGCAAGGTAACGCGCTGCCGCATACAGGAAATACTGTACAAAGTGAACATCAATACTTTAGAACAGGAATATAATGAAGATTTCAGGCTGAACGATATCGGCCGAATCATCATTAAAACTGCCGACCCGCTGGCTTTTGACCTTTATCAAAACAACAAGGCCAATGGCGGTGCTATCCTGATCGATAGTCGTACCAATGTAACTGTAGGCGCCCTCATGTTCAGGGCTAATGCCGACTAATTGCCAATTATCAATCTAAATAAATAACAGTCAATCAACTAAGCAGGCGGGCCCCGATTTATCGGGGCTTTGCTTTTTTAGCCTCACCCCAACCCCTCTCCAAGGGAGAGGGGCTGTTAATACGCTATTTTAAAGTCCTCTCCTTTGGAGAGGATTTAGGTGAGGTCTGCAACATTAATGTTACAGTAATCCTTTTGTAACAATTTAGGGGCAACTTTGCAGTTGAATAGGTTAGTCAAAATTAAAAATGCAACGGCTTAAGGCATTCAGGTTATATATTTCATTAGCTGCCATGATATTTGTCGCCAAGCCATTTTTTGGTTTTGGGGTATTCAGCGGACAATTCCACCCGCGCCAGGTGCATACTATTTTGGCAAAAAGCTTTACCAAGCGCAAACCTGAGAGCTTGCAGGATGCTGATGCCAATGTCGAAGCCATTCATCAGTTGCTTATTAATCCATTTGCAATCCTACTATCAGCAATTTCAATTTTACTACTGACGTTATTTCCATCATTATTCAAAAGTGATAATAAAATAACTGACGGATTTTTATCCCATATACGCTTTACGCTCTTACCACCCGAACCCGCCTATCTCCTTTCGGGCAAACTTATTATTTGATATTTTCCTGGAACCCGCTCCTGCGGTAATTGATTGATACCTCGCGGCTTATCGCGGCATGTATCTTCTTTTCTTTTCGATCATATCAAATTAAGTATTTATAAAAATGTCAAATTTTAATAAAAGCCTGTTCGTTATGCTGTTACTGTTTATTTCGGTATCAGTATATGCACAGCAACCGGTCACTTTAAAACAACTGTTAAACACGGTAGATAAAAATGCCCCTACCCTGATAACGGATTCGTCTGCGATCCGTATCCGGCAGGCACAAGCTGTGGAAACCAGGAATAACTGGCTCCCGAATTTAAGATTGAATTACCAGGCCGATATAGGTACCAATAACAATGTTGCAGGGCCATACTTTGGGTTCGGGATAATACCTTCAGATTCGCGCGGTGTTCGTACCGCCAGTAATACCACGGCTGCTTCTGTCAATGTAGGTGTGGCCGCCCTGGATTGGGAGATATACAATTTCGGGGCCTATGGAGCGCAGAACCGGGTAGCGCAGTCTAACATACAGGTGGAGCAAAACAGCTTCGCCCAGTCAAAATATCAGATCGAGGCATTTACCATCAGTAATTACCTCTTATTAATGAATTTGCAGGATTACCTGAACATACAGGCGCGCAACATACAGCGCAATCAGGAAATTTTGCGTTCGGTAAGCTCCCTGACCAAAAGTGGGGTACGTCCCGGCGTTGATTCCAGTATAGCGAATGCTGAACTGTCAAAAGCAAGATTGAATTATATAGAGCTGAACAATCAATTGCAGCAAGTTCAATTGCAGCTTTCAACTGTGAGTGGTTTGCCCTACAAATCTATTATAGCTGATACTTTGGTTGAGGATCAGCTTATTAATTCAACTTACGGGCAACTGAATACGGATACATCGGGTCATCCGGTTATTAATTACTACCAATCGCTCTATCAGAATAGTAAGGAGCAGGAGAATTTAGTAAAAAAGGCATATAATCCCAAGATCTTACTGGAAGGCGCTGCATGGGGCCGAGGTTCGAGCGTTGATGCGAATGACCATTTTAACAGTCTTTCAACCGGCTGGGGCTTTCAGCGTGATAATTATTTGGTGGGATTGGGAATATCATACAACCTCTTCGATCTGAGGCGCAGGCATCTGAAACTAAATACACAAAAAACCGAGACAGATTTCTTCCACAATAAACTGGAAGAGCAAAAAACCTTGCTGGCAGCCAGCGCCAACCAGGCTAATGCAGAAATGCAAACAGCGCAGTTGAGGCTCAAAGAAATACCCAATCAGCTTAAAGCAGCCAATGATGGATATCGACAGAAACTATCCCTTTACAAAAACGGGCTGACTGATATTATTGAGCTTGATGCAGCCCTGAACATTTTGTATAGAGCAGAAACTGACTATGTTCAGGCTAAATATGCCTTTACCAATGCCTTATTTAACCAGGCTATAACGGATAATAAGGTGAACACGATTTTAAACCTCTTAAAATAACTTAACTATGTCAATGGTCACATCCGCACTGAAAAGGCCCATCACCGTTGTGGTGATAACCATGAGCCTTTTAATATTTGCAGTGCTTAGTGCAATCAATATACCGATAGATATCTTCCCAAAACTCAATCTACCCACCATATATGTTATTGAATCTTATGGCGGTATGTCGCCGCAGCAAATGGAGGGCTTCTTCTCCACGCGTTTGCAGGATCAGTTTTTGTATGTAGATGGCGTAAAAAACATAAGCAGTAAAAGCATACAGGGCCTTACCATCATCAAAATTTCATTCTACGAAACCACCAATATGGCCGAGGCTTCGGCGCAGGTGGCTTTGCAGGTGAACCGGGCGCAAAGCTTCTTCCCTCCCGGTGCCTTACCTCCGCAAGTTGTAAGGTATGATGCTTCCTCGCTGCCGGTTGGCGAATTGGTATTGGATAGCAAAACCGAAGGTTTGAAAGACATCTATGACCTGGCCGCCACCCGCATCCGCCCGATGTTTGCAACTATTCCCGGGCTATCGGCTCCGCCACCATTTGGTTCCAATGCCCAGACGATCGTTTTCAGCATCGATCCTAATAAATTACGGAGTTTTAACCTCACGCCGGATGAAGTAGTGGACGCGTTGGCAAAATGTAATGTCGCCATCCGGTAACCTCCGGATAAGCAATATGATGTATTTGACTACGATGAATTCGCTGGTTAAAAACTCAGAGAATTTTGGCAATATCCCCGTCATCACAAAAAATGGAGTACCTGTTTATGTAAAAGACATAGCCCGGGTTACCGATGGTGCCGATATTACGGTTGATTACGCCCTGGTTAATGGTAAACGCTCGGTATATATCCCGGTGGTAAAAACTGCCTCTGCGTCTACCTGGACCGTAGTACAGGATCTGAAAAGCAAATTACCCGAAATGCAGAATTTGCTGCCAAATGATGTCAGGATATCCTACGAGTTTGACCAATCGGTATTTGTGGTAAACGCGGTGAAAAGCCTGATGACCGAAGGCGGCCTTGGCGCATTGCTCACCGGCCTGATGGTATTGCTTTTTCTGAGCGACCTGCGCAGCAGTTTGATCGTAGTGATCACCATACCGGTATCCATATTAATTGGTGCGCTATTGCTTAGCCTGTGCGGCCAAACCATTAATATCATGACCCTGAGCGGGTTAGCGCTGGCTATCGGTATCCTGGTGGACCAGGCTACGGTTACCATAGAAAACATACACCAGCACCTGGAAATGGGGAAACCCAAACGGTTGGCCATTTATGATGCCTGCGAAGAAATATCATTCCCTTTATTATTGATATTGCTTTGTATCCTTGCGGTATTTGCTCCCTCGTTTTTAATGAATGGTGTACCGAAAGCGATGTTCTTGCCACTATCATTAGCAATTGGTTTGACCATGATCGTATCTTATGTTCTTGCGCAAACGCTGGTGCCTATTTTAAGTAACTGGATGATAAAAGCAGAGCGGTATCAGACTTATCATCATGATAAGGTACATGCTCATGCGGGTGAATCATTAGATAACCGGGAAGAAGAGCAGGTAAACCGGCACCGGCAGGAAGAGGTGGATCATCCTGAAAAAAACAATTTCTTTGAAAAGGTAAAATCCAGGTTCATTAAAATAATTACCCTGCTGATGCCGCGCAAAAAGCTGATCGTTCCGGTTTATCTCGTAGTTATGATCACACTTGCAGGTATTGGCTTTGTGGTTATTGGCAAGGATATGATGCCCAAATTGAATAACGGTCAGTTCCAGATCAGGATGAAGGAACCTGAAGGTACCCGGCTTGAACGAACAGAAGATAAGTTTAAACAGGTGCTGCACATCATCGATCAAACGGTAAACAACCATGTGAAGATCACGTCAGGGTATATCGGCCTAGTGCCGAGCAGTTTTGGCAGTAGTAATTTGTATGTCTTTAACACGGGCACCCACGAGGCAGTTTTGCAGGTAAACCTGGATGAGGATTATAAGGTGAACCTGTAATGAGCAGTGCCGTTATCGATCCCAATATTACTGCAGGAATTGTTGATAATACAGCCAGCGATACCTTGAACGACTGATAATTTGCTGCCAATAATAGAAATATAACCAATACAGCAAACATCAACCCGTTTTGCAGACTACTTAACGTGTCGGTCAAAAGACTCGACATCCCTTCAATTCTTGCAATCAAACCCTTGGGTGGTGCGCCAACAGATTTAACTGCCTCCTGTACTGCCGTTGTAGCGGTTCCGAGGTCTTTCTTATAAATATTGGCGCTTATCGTTATAAAACGCCTTGGGCCGGTGCGATCATATTCGCCGGGAGCGTAATCTGTTTTAAAGGTAGCCACATCAGCCAGTGTTGGGCTGCTCTGGCCCTTTACCAGGGGTATTTCCTTTAGCTCGTCCATGGAGTTCATCACATATTCCGGTATCTGCGCTTGTACCTGGTAGGTGTAAGAATTTTTTTCATCGAGCCATAAATTCTT
>Ga0206930_1020_pt1 | contig 42413 bp, 46 predicted proteins | sample Alteio_BWOrgHeat_20_FD_152939 | JGI IMG/M metagenome (GOLD analysis project Ga0206930, IMG submission 152939) | Enriched cells from forest soil in Barre Woods Harvard Forest LTER site, Petersham, Massachusetts, United States -... | ecosystem: Environmental > Terrestrial > Soil > Temperate forest >... | reverse complement strand
TCTTACTCCTTTTTTGATAAACCATTCAATATTATATTTTTACTGGTTAAATAACAAAATGAAGAAAGCCGAAATAAAGCTAACTATAGAACTCGACGACAATAACGTACCCGAAACCATTACCTGGGAATCAACTGATGGGGGGAATAAAGAAGCCCTGCCTGTAAAATCAATCATGCTGGCACTTTGGGATCACAATTATAAAAACACCCTGCGTATTGACCTGTGGACAAAGGACATGGATACCAACGAAATGAAGCGTTTCTTTTACGAAACCCTGCAAACTATGGGCGATAGCTTTTTACGTGCCACTGGAGAAAAGAATATTGTTGAGGACCTGCGTGATTATTGCGCCCACTTTGCTGATAAAATGGAAATAACTCAAAAATAAAATGCGACCCAGGTCATTCCTATCATTTGCAGGCTTTGTGATGCTTATCGCAGCCACCTATTGCCCCATATTCCGCCCTTTGCATATCACCAATTGGGATATGTATGCCTGTAATAAACCATATGGTATTGTGGTCTTATTGGTTGCGGTTGTAGGCATCCTGGGATTGGTTTTTATGCAGATGAAAATTGCCCGCATGGCAGCATGGATATCGCTCGGTTTGATCGTCTTATTTTATTTCCTCGCCCTGTTAAGGATTCACACCTCATTCAGCTTTATACCATTCCATTCTCTCGAAAAATATTTAGACAGGCAGATCAAATTTAAATGGGGGTGGTGGTTGTTGATTGCCGGTCCAGTCCTTGCTTTAGCGGGTGCTCTAAGTGAGAAATCTAAATTTAAAATACAAACTCCACCAAAGGCAGTAAACAATTTAATGAAGGAGGAGCTTTAGCATTGCTTTTAACTTTCATTTAATAGTAAGTATTTGATATATTTAGCCTTAATTCATCCTGTTAAAAATGTTTAACCTTTCCTTTCGCCAGCAAGTATTTGCGGGCTTTATGGTGTCTGTTATTCTTGTCTTTATTGTAGGACTGTTATCCTACAAAAGTATCCGCCAATCAAAAAGCGACGCTGCGCTGGTAGATCATACACAAAAGGTGATTAAGACCTCTGATAACCTTTTACAATTAATGACCGATGCTGAAACAGGTATGCGGGGATATGCTGCTATAGGTGACAAAACCTTTTTAGACCCCTACAACACAGCACTGCCGCAGATCAATAACGACCTGAATGAACTGAGAAACCTGATTGCTGACAATTATATCCAGGTTAAAAGAATTGATACCCTGGCAAGGCTTGTTGGTTCCCAGTTAAACATCCTGAAGGAAGATATCGAAACAAGGGACAGCAAGGGGCTTGAATATATGGCCCGGAATTCCATGCTGTTGCACGGCAAGCGTAACATGGATGAGATAAGAGCAGTAATAGCAGATATTAATGAAACCGAAACCCACTTGCTTGCGCTGCGAAAGGAAAATTCAGATGCTTCATCAACCCAGGCGCTGATTGTTATTATCGCAGGGTCATTCGTTTTTCTGATCATCATCGTCGTATTGTTTTTCTACATACAGGAAACTTTTGACAGGGAGAAAAAAGTTAAAACAGAGATGAGCCTGACTAATATTCAGCTTGAAAAAGTTTTGGATGAGAATGAGGCCAGGAACTGGATGCTTATAGGTTTACGATTGCTCAACGAAAAGATGCAGGGAGAGCAGAGCGAAAAGGAGCTTGCCAAAAATGTAATAGCCGAAATATGTAATTACACCGATGCGCTAACAGGCACTTTTTACCTGTATAATGAGCCTGAAGAACGGCTTGAATATTGTTCATCCTATGCCTTCCCCAATCTGGATTCTATAAAAAAGTCGGTTAAATTAAATGAGGGCTGGCTTGGGCAGGTTGCCGCTAATCAAAAAGTTTCTGCAGTGAAAGGAAGGTTGAATGATGAACTTTACCTGGAAAGCTCACTGCTTCGTGATACTTTAGCCGAGTCGTTTATTTTCCCATTCTTCTTCAACAAAAAGTTAAAGGGGGTAATTGAGATCGCTTTCCGCGAGGAGTTAAGGGATAACATTCAGGATTATATTCTGGCAGTAGCCGACGTTATTGGCATCGCAGTGAATACTGCACAGGCGCGCACTATTATGCAGAACCTGTATGAGGAAACTCAGCAGCAGGCAGAGGAGCTTACTTCTCAACAGGAAGAGATGCGCGTAACTAACGAAGAACTGCTAAATAAAACTGAACAATTGCAATCCTCAGAAGAAGAGCTTAGAACGCAGCAGGATGAACTTCGAAACATCAATACGGAATTGGAGGAAAAAGCAAGCCTGTTAGAGGAAAGAAACCAGGCAGTAGAAGAAGCAAGACAAGCCATTAAACTTAAAATGGATGAACTGGAGGCTACGGGTAAATACAAGTCGGAGTTCCTGGCCAATATGAGCCATGAGTTGCGTACCCCGCTGAACAGCATTTTGGTATTGGCCAGGATATTAAAGGATAATAAAACGACTAACCTCTCGGAAGAACAGATCAAATACGCAAGTGTAATATTTAATGCAGGGAATGACCTGCTAACACTGATCAATGACATTCTCGACCTTTCAAAAATTGAATCGGGCAAAATGGAGATGCAGAACGAGGAGATCAGTGTGGCAGATATTGTGCAGGATATGGAGCAGCTTTTTGCCGAAGTGGCCCAAAACAAAAAGATCAGCTATACTTCAAATATTGGTGATGTGCCCAGGCATATCCATACTGATAAACTGCGTGTGGAGCAGGTGATGAAAAACCTGCTTTCCAATGCGTTCAAATTTACATTGGAAAATGGCTCGGTCGCTATCAATGTTGTTCCGGGCAAAACTGAGGATACAATTAGCTTTTGCATAAAAGATTCAGGCATTGGTATACCAGCCGAGAAGCAACAGGCAATATTCGAGGCATTTCAACAGGCTGATGGCTCAACCAGCCGCAAATATGGCGGTACAGGCCTGGGCTTATCTATAAGTCGTGAACTGGCTGCTTTGCTTGGAGGTAGAATTACCCTTAAAAGTGAGCCGGGCAATGGAAGCGAGTTTATTTTGACCATACCATTAAAGGCGAAAGAAGCTAATGAAAATGAGGCAATTCCAGGCATCGAACATTTTACTGCAGCTGATCAGTTTTTGGGTGCAGCAGTATTCAAGCCGCGCCAAACCGGTAAAGACCCGGTGGTAGTTATTGTTGAGGACGATAAAAATTTCGCAATAATATTGCAGAATTACGCTCGCGATCATGGTTTCAAATCAATTTTGGTGGATAGCGGCGATAATGCGGTCAGCGTGATTAATGAAAATTTACCTGATGCGGTGATCCTCGATATCAAATTGCCGGGGAAAGATGGCTGGCAAATACTAAAGGAACTGAAGCTTGACGGGAATACGGCGCATATCCCGGTTCATCTCATGTCTGCTGGGGATGTAGAGAACAATCGTATCCGCAAAGAAGGAGCTATCAGCTTTATTAAAAAACCGATAGATACGGATGTTATCGATAAGCTGTTTGGAGATATCATACAACAAACAGGGATCAACTTTAAACAGATATTATTAGTTGAGGATCATGAAGCACAGAGCAATGCACTGAAAGGTTTGTTGAAAAACCGCGGTATTACTGTCGACCAGGCCTTTGATGGTGAATCCGCATTCAGGATGCTCAATGAGAATGATTACCAATGTGTAATTCTTGATCTTAATCTCCCCGATATTTCCGGACTTGATCTGTTAGATAAGATCAAGCTGATCGACCGTTTCATTGCATTGCCGGTAATAGTAAATACGGCCATGGAACTCGATAAAACATCTGTAAATAGGCTGATGAAATATGCTAACGCAATGGTGGTAAAAACCAATAAATCATCGGGCAGGCTAATAGATGAAGTGAACCTTTTTCTAAATAAGGTAAGTTCGGGATCAGCCCAACAAACCGTATATACCCCCGGGGGCAAGCTTAAGCCGGTTTCAGCAGGTAAGGATGCCCTGAAAGGTAAAAAGGTATTGATAGTGGACGATGATATCAGGAATATTTTCGCCCTGAGCAGCGCCCTGCAAACATATGGTCTGCTAATTGAAACTGCAGGAGATGGTGAGGAGGCTATAGCCAAACTGGAGGGAGCCGGTGATATTGATCTTGTGCTGATGGATATTATGATGCCTAAGATGGACGGTTATGAGGCAACAAAATACATTCGCAAGCAGAATAAATGGGCCAAATTGCCTGTAATAGCACTCACGGCAAAAGCAATGAGCAATGACCGCGAAAAATGTATTGCTGCCGGTGCAAATGATTATATTACCAAGCCTGTTGATATAGACAGGCTTATTTCACTGATCCAATTGTGGTTGGAAAGCTGATAATTTATGGGCGATGCAAATGGTAATATTACAGATACCCAGCTTAACGAGCTAATTGATCATGTAAAAAGGATACATGGCTTCGATTTTTCTGATTATTCAAAGGCATCATTAAAAAGGCGTTTTTCAAGAGTTATGATGCTTAAGAAGCTTGATTTTTATGAGCTTAAGCATGTGCTGGTCAATGAGCCGCAATTTTTCCAGTGGCTTTTAGAAGAAGTTACCGTTAATGTTACCGAAATGTTTCGGGATCCATCCTTTTATAAGGCTTTAAATACCCAGGTAATACCCTATTTATCCAGTTTTCAGCATATCAGGGTATGGAGCGCGGGTTGTTCGTCAGGCGAGGAGGTGTATTCACTGGCAATTTTATTAAAGGAAGCAGGATTAAATCAGAAATCATTTATTTATGGTACCGACATTAATACTGAAGTACTGAATGAGGCCCGCAAAGGAATTTACAGTCTGCGTAAAATAAAAAGCTATACCGAAAACTACCAGCTATCCGACCAGCCGGGTTCATTAACAGATCATTTTACCATTATGTACGATGCTGCAAGCATCCATAACGAGTTAAAACAAAATACCCTGTTCTCCGTTCATAATTTGATCTCCGATAATGTTTTTAATGAATTTCAATTAATTAGTTGCAGAAATGTGTTTATTTATTTTGAAGCTGATCTGCAGGAAAAAATATTGAGTCTCTTTTACAACAGTTTGTGCCCTTTTGGGTTCTTATGTTTAGGAAGCAAGGAAACCATCAGGTTTCCGGGGTTTAAAAGCAAGTTTAAGGTGATCAATTCACGGGCGAATATCTATCAGAAAATTGGCGATCAATAAGCAAATTACAGATCATTGGCATAAATCAGAAATATTACTTTTGGGAGGTTCTGCGGGGGCATTTAAGTTGTTGTTCAGAGTAATACAAGACTTTTCTCCGGAACTGAACAAAACAGTGATCATAGTTATTCATCGCAAAAGAAATTTTTTTAGTGGCCTGGTGAAGCTCTTTGCTGATAATAGCAAAATGACACTTTCGGAGATCAGCGATAAAGATCCAATCAAAAAAAACTATATCTACATAGCGCCGGCAAATTATCATACCCTGATTGAAAAGGGTGGGTACTTCGGTCTTGATGTATCAGATCCGGTATGGTACTCAAAACCTTCGATCGACGTGACTTTTGAAAGTGCTGCCGATGTTTACGGGGAACGCTGTACCGCAATACTTCTTTCCGGTGCCAACGAGGATGGAGCAGGGGGCCTGCTTAAATTGCGCAATAGCGGAGCCTTAACCATCGTGCAACACCCCTATGATGCCGAAATGCCCGAAATGCCGAAAGCTGCTATCAGTAACAATGCTGCCGAATATATATTGAGAACAGAAGAAATTATTGAACTTTTAAAGTCGAAATAAACTGCCTGGTTAAAACAATTTTATTTGTCCAATGCCAAGCACATTAGCCTCATGCTCAAGCAGCCATTGTTTGCGCCATATGCCGCTACCATAGCCAGTTAAGCTGCCATCGGAGCCAATCACCCTATGACAGGGTACCACAACCCACAGATTATTCTTTCCGTTTGCTGATGCCATGGCCCTGATAGCCAGAGGATCATTCAGCATTTTTGATTGCTGGGCATAGCTGATGGTTTTGCCGTAGCCAATCTTCAATAAGCAATCCCATACTTTTTGCTGAAATTCGGAGCCATGCTGTTTTATCGGGAAGTCAAATATCTGCCGCTTGCCGGTAAAGTATTCGTCTAATTGCTGCACAGCAGTTTCAAGCAAAGGCGTTTCCGGTGCCTGCATAGGCACTTCCTCATTCAGCACATATACAGAGCTGATAAACCCATCTTCTTCAGTGATGCGGGCAATGCCAACTGGTGTACGGTAATGGGCGATAGACATAAAACAAAGATACGAAATAAGCAGAAAGCTTAAAGCCAGGTTGCTTTTAGCCTTTAGCTTTCTGCTTTAAGCTTAACAAAAACTATCTTTGCAAAAATGGAACTCATCAACCAAACCTGGAGCCTGCTTAAAAAAGAGATCCTGCTCGAATGGCGTTCGAAGTATGCCTTCAACGGGGTTTTGCTTTATGTAGTTTCCACTGTGTTTGTGTGTTATATCTCCTTTAACCTTACGCCTGGCTTTGAGGGCAGTTCGGGTTATCCTGTAGCCTGGAATGTGCTGTTCTGGATCATTATGCTGTTTGCCTCGGTTAACGCTATCGCTAAAAGCTTTATGCAGGAAAGCAAGAGTCGCTTATTATATTACTACACCATCGCAAGTCCGCAGGCTATCATTCTTTCAAAAACCATTTATAACGTTTTGTTGATGTCGTTGCTCAGTATCCTGGCATTGTTGATTTACGAAGTTTTCTTTACAAAAACTCTTGGCGACCCGCTATTTTACTTTCTGTCAGTATTGTTGGGGGCCATCAGCTTTTCCACGGTTTTTACCATGATATCAGCTATCGCCTCAAAAGCCGGCAATAACGGCACCTTGATGGCCATCCTGAGTTTTCCTGTGATTATCCCTGTTATTCTTGTGCTGATCCACCTCAGCAAAAACGCTATGGATGGGCTGGACCGAAGCGTAAACTATAGTAACATTGGGGTTTTGTGCCTCATCAATGTTATTGTGATCGCCACATCACTATTGCTTTTCCCTTATTTGTGGCGGGATTGACCTTGCCTTTCGGCAAGGCCAATTAATAATATTTATTTGGCAATCGCTTAAAAGCTGGCGCCAAATCCCACATAAAAGCTGCGGCCAATAGAGGGTATGATCCCAGGCCCGGGGTACTCAACTGTACGCAGGGTAAAGTACCTTTCATTTGTGAGATTATTGATACCAAATTTGATATGGTAGTTATTTATTTTTAAGGTAGACGACCAATCCATAACTGTATAAGCTGGCATAACACCTACTTCTGCATCGGGACTGAAAACGGTGTTATTGGCATCGGTGTAAGATTTTGCGGTGTTGCTGAAAAGGAAGGTTGTGGAAAACCTATTCAAAGCATAAGTAATGCCAAAACGTTCAATAGTTGGCGGAGCAAACTCAGCGTAATTTCCTTTGTACAAGCCGTTGATATATTTAGCCTGGTCATATGCAAAGGAATTAAAGAAGGAAATGGAGCCTGTATGTGGATCGCCAGAAAATAATTTGGTTACATTCAATTCCACGTACGATTCCAGGCCGATATGTGTGGCGTCCCCAACATTAGTTTCAAAGTAAGTGGCATTTGTACCGGGGTTGATAGTTTCAATAGCTATGGTATGATTAAAAGCCATGAAGAAACCACTGACATCGAATGTCAAATAGTCCTTTATATGCCCTCTCCAGCCCAGGTCTACGTTATAACCGGTTATATCTTTTAAATTGGGGTCTATTTTCGCATCCACATCCAAACCCATAGGGTAGAGGAACGAGTATTCAATAGGCCGGTAGGCTTGCGATATGTTTGCGTATAGGTTGGTGGTTTTTGATGTCTTATACTGCAGGCCTAAACCCGCCAATGGAATAAAACGCGATTTGGCCTCATTTACATTAATATTATATGTCCCGGTGCTATCCAGCACATGCCCGGTAGCGGTTGATCTGATATATTCAAACCTGAAACCCGGCACAATAGACAACCGCCCGCCAACATGGAAAATGTTTTCAACAAAAGGGGCCACGTTAATGGTTGTAAATTTAAGATCGTTATCGTAAGTGCCGCTATAATCAGTAAAATCGGGGCCGATATCTGCAGAACCAACACCACCTTCCTGCCGTTCCATCCATCCATCATAAAAACGTAATCCGGCACCCAGCGTCTGCGCTCTGCCGCCAATTTTATAATTACTGAGCATTCTGATTTCGGTAGTCGAATTTCTGAAATACTCATGCTCTACCTCCCGGGGTATGTATGAATTGGTAACTGTGCTGATGCTGTCCGGCGTTTGCGGGCCACCATCCTCATTTCGCCAAACTATGCTGCGCGAGCTCAGATTTAATGCCGACTTAAAAGTTAACGTTGTTTTATCAGACGGTTTGTACTCAGAAGTAAGGGCGATAATATTCCACGGGGTAACCAACCAGTTCCTTTCGCGAAATGATTGATTAGGATTCTGGTTAAATTCAGCATCATCAAGGCCACCCGGCAAGTGCAGCAGGTTGCGAAGTGCGGAATATTCTACCCCTATTTTAAACTTGTCATTTGCCCGGTATTCGAGCCTCGCAAAACCGGTTCCCTGTTCCACTTGCGAGTTCTGTCTCCATCCTTTTTGGTATTCGCCTTCGATAAAAGCGTAATAATGCCATTTGTTAATAGTACCGCTTACCGAATTAAACACGTTTATCAATCCAAAACTGCCAGTAGTAAAATCAGTCGTATATTCAAACGGTTTATCTTCTGTACCATTTTTTACTATATAATCCACAACACCACCAAACTGAGGGCCGAATTGCAGGGCCGAAGCTCCGCGTATAACCTCAACCCGTTCAATGGCTTCTAAAGGTGGTAAATAATATGATTCAGGATAACCGTAAATATCGCCAGCTATATTATACCCGTTCTGGCGGGTATTTGTCTCAATACTTTGAGTTGGGTTCAGTCCGCGGAAGCCGATACCATTGGATGGAAAGCCGCTTCCTTCGGTTTCTGAATAATTTGATCCGGGAACCCGCCCCAATGTTTGCCTTGGATTATCCTGGGCGGTATTGGCATCTATACTATCCAGCACCAGCACCTCATTTTTTTGTGCAGAATATATAACGTTATCATGTGTTTCATTCAGATAGCCCATTCCCTTGATGGATTTGTAACCTTTTATAACAACTTCTTTTAATTGATTTGACGCTAACTTAAGAGGGAAGCCAGCAACATTGGTTTGACCCGGAAGAACTGTGACTAACCTTTCGATGGAGAAATAGTTAGCAGCAGAAACCTGCAAAATAAATTTGCCCGGTTTTAATTCAAGAGTATATCCCCCGCTGCTGTCTGTTAAAAATGTTTGGACTGATCCCTTTATATTAATTGAAGCATTGGGTATGCCTTTCTCATGATCGTCGGTCACTTTCCCCTTTAAGGTTGATTGTTGTGCCCGGGCGATAATATTGCCAGCAAGCAGGAATAATAAAACTGAAACTATACAAAGTTTGCATTTGGTTGGAATAGGATAAAAGTTGTTCATATTTTTATTTAGTCTAATTATCGGCAAAACTATATTTATTTAGACTAATTCCAAATAACTTTTCAAATTAATAATTACACCCTATGGCAAGGCGTGGCAATTGGCATATATTATGGCTCTATGACGGATTATATGGGTCGACCCTTTAATAAAATTCTATCAGCCCACTGTTTTTATAATATAAAAGGGGCGTAGCCCCGACCAATATTGTAACAACGGATTTAAATCCGTTGAAAAATGAAATGAGAAAGGATAAGAACCATAGGTTCGGCCCATATAAATACCCAACTGACATTTACAGGCAAGATACATGTCGTCCGTATGCGGACTCTTGTTTTTTGACTTGTTTGCCATGTCCGCCAGCTGGCGGACATGGTTATAAAATATACCGTCCGCAGAACGGACTGGACTAAATAAAAAGCCTATCCATACAAAGCGTCATAAAACCTATATTATCTTAAGCAGGCGAGGGTCTGGTTTTCGCATAATCCAACATTAATTTTACATTAGAAACGAGGTTATTTCACCAATTCTTCATAATAAATGTTTTTCTTAGCTCCCTGAAAAAACTAATTAAAAGTATTTTTGCAAATGCGTTTTGCCTGGCTGATAACCCTGTTGGTTTTTTTATCCTTTGCCACTTATGGGCAAACCATCACAATTTCGGGTAAGGTAACCACCTCATCTTCACAAACAGGTATAGGAAAAGTGAGCGTTTTCCTGAGCAACTCCTCCTACGGTACAGAAACAGCCGAGGACGGCACCTTTAAACTATATGGCGTTAAACCTGGACAGTATGATATTGTGGCGAGTTCGGTAGGTTACCAGGATTTCTCAAAAACAATCCTGGTTGGCAATACGCCTATCAATATGGATATCCAGCTCCAATCAAAGGTTACTGAATTGCGTGGCGTGGTTATCACCACCAATGCCGACTGGAAGAAGAACTACGAAGAATTCAGAAAAGCTTTTATAGGCACATCAGAAAATGCGAAGAACTGTGTAGTAGTTAACCCACACGAGGTTAACATGGTTAATCATCCCAGGCAGCACACATTGGAGGCCTGGTCGAATGATTTTGTGGTGGTTGAGAATAAGTCCTTAGGTTATAGAGTAAAATTTCTGATCGATAGCTTTTCAATCAACGGGATCACTAATATTATATCACGTGAAGGCAAAGCGCTTTTCGAGCAACTCCCCGGAAGCGCAGAACAAAAGAGGATATGGAAACAAAAACGCAGGGAAACGTATTATGGTTCATCCCGGCATTTTCTCCACGCTTTATATACTAATACAGTGTCGCAGGATGGTTTTATAATGTACCGCTTCAGCCGGACACTCAACCCTGAAAGACCGCAGGAGGATTTGATTTTAAAGAAGATAAAAAAGTTCCAGGAGATGCGTAACAGAGATTCCCTGAATTACTGGATAATGAAGGAGAACTTGTCGAGGTATGCTAATGAGAATTTGATAAAGGTCCCCCTGCAACCTTACCAGGTTTGTACCCAATCCCCCCAGCAAGGTTTATTTGTTCTCAAGTTTCCGGATCATCTGTATATAATTTATACCAAAAAGCATGAGGAAACAGACTTCAAGGATGTTTATCGCCCGCTTGATATGGAAAATTTTGAAACCAGCATACTTTCCCTGCTTTCGCCTGCTGCAATATTTGACATGAACGGGGTTGTAGTTGCCGGCTCCTCGCTTGATGAAGGCACATGGTCAAAAGCAAAACTTGCCGAACTATTGCCCTACGATTATTCTCCTGATGAAGATAAGTGATAAATAAATTCTAAACCCTAACTTTTAAATCCGAAATTGAAAATCCGAAACGGCGCAGCCCTCTTGAGCACCGCTGAAAAACAAACAAACACGAAAAATTCGAAATCAAAAAACCTTTCACCTTTCATCCCAACACCGTACCTTTACCGGCATAAATCAATATGAAGCTTATTTATCAAACCTGGTGGAAGGTAATTGCAGTTTTACTGGTTTTTTCCACGTTGATAACCGGTCTGCTTTTTCCAGTTCCCGTACTACCCATTCTTCACGAAACCATCAGGAACCTGTATTTTCATGTACCCATGTGGATGGGCATGCTTTCAGTATTTGTGATATCGGTATTTTTCAGCATCAAATATTTAAATAGCGGTAAGGAGGAAGATGACCTGGCTGCGGTAGAGTGCGTAAATACCGGACTATTATTTTACTCCTTAGGATTGGTTACCGGAATGATGTGGGCAAAATTTACCTGGGGCGAGTTCTGGAGCGGTGACCCGAAGCAAAATAGCGCAGCTATTGCCTTTTTATTGTATTGTGCGTACCTGGTGCTGCGTAACTCCATTGATGAAGAACAAAAACGGGCCAAAATATCTGCCATCTATAATATTTTTGCCTTCCCGATAATGGTTGTACTGATATTTGTTTTGCCCCGGATGACTGACTCGCTGCACCCCGGCAGCGGTGGCAACCCTGCATTTGGCAAATACGACCTTGATAACGGTATGAAAATAGCCTTTTACCCTGCCATGTTGGGCTGGTGCCTGATAGCCGTGTGGATAGCAACCATTCGTTACCGTATCCGTTTAATTGAGTACAAAAGAAATTCTATATAAGCCAATGAAAAAACTCCTGGTTATAATACCATCTATGCTAAGTTCTGTTGCCGTTTTTGCACAACAGGCAAAAAGCATTGACATGGCCGACGAGATGCGAAGCTCAGGCAAGATCTATGTTGTGATAGCGATCATAGGGATAATCTTTATCGGTTTGGCCATTTACCTGTTCAGTATTGACAGGAGATTGAGAAAAATCGAAAAGGGAAATTAGTTCAAAAAGTATACCTATAAAGTTTAAACACAGATTTGTACTCATCATGCCGGATCTGCATAAAATACAACTCAATAAATTTGCAATATTGATAAAATTTGTACCACCTTTGTGCACTTTTTTAAGGATATAATATTTATTTAATAAAAAACTATGGCTAATAATAATTTAACTGCCAATCAGGAAGATCATTTTTTTGCTGATGTATGTAAGAATTTTGATCATGCAGCACAATTTACTAAACATGATTCCGGTCTGTTAGATCAGATAAAATCATGTAACAGCGTTTACCGTTTTCGCTTCCCGATGCGTAAGGGAAATGGTTTTGAGGTGATAGATGCCTGGCGCGTGGAGCATTCGCAGCATCAGTCGCCAACCAAGGGTGGTATCCGCTATAGCGAAATGGTGAACGAGGATGAGGTGATGGCACTTGCCGCGTTGATGACCTATAAATGCGCCATTGTAAACGTGCCTTTTGGCGGTGCAAAGGGCGGTATTAAAATCAACCCTAAAAATTACACTGTACAGGAGTTGGAGAACATTACCCGCCGTTACACTGTGGAATTAATCAAGAAGAACTTTATCGGCCCAAGCATTGATGTGCCTGCACCTGACTACGGTTCTGGCGAGCGTGAAATGAGCTGGATAGCTGATACTTATGCTGCTATGAACCCTGGTCAATTGGACGCTATGGGCGCTGTAACCGGTAAGCCGATTGCCTTACACGGTATCGCTGGTCGCCGCGAAGCAACAGGCAGGGGCGTTGCTATAGCTATCCGCGAATGCGTGAGTGTGGCTGAAGATATGCAGAAAATAGGCCTGACACCGGGAATATCAGGCAAAAGAGTTATTGTACAAGGTTTAGGTAATGTGGGCTATCATTCAGGAAAATTTCTGGCTGAGTTTGGAGCAACCATCGTAGGCCTGTGCGAATATGAAGGTGCTATTTACAATGCCGACGGATTGGATGTTGATGCCGTATTTCAACATAGAAAAGCAACGGGATCAATATTGGGCTATCCGGGTGCAAAAAAGGAGTTCAAAAACTCATTAGAGGGCTTAGAACAGCCTTGCGATATTTTAGTGCCGGCCGCTTTAGAAAACCAGATCACAGGAGAGAACGCAAAAAGAATCCAGGCAAAGATCATAGCCGAAGGTGCAAACGGCCCGACTACGCCTGATGCCGAAGCAATCATCTATCAAAATGGCGGTATCATCATACCTGATATGTATGCCAATGCAGGCGGTGTAACTGTATCGTACTTTGAGTGGCTGAAAAACCTGTCGCACGTAGCCTTCGGCCGCATGAACAGGCGCTTTGAGGAAACTGCCAATACCAACCTGGTAAATATGGTTGAAGGGCTTACCGGCGTGGCCTTAAGCCCGCTGCAACGCTCAACCATTGTAAAAGGCGCATCAGAACTTGAATTAGTAAATTCGGGTCTGGAAGATACCATGATTCGTTCATACCACGAGATCAGGGAAACCTATAAAAATACCGAAAAGATAGATACACTACGCACAGCAGCTTTTGTTGGTGCCATCAATAAGATCGCAGTATCGTACCAGAATTTGGGTGTTTGGCCGTGATATTTTGATTTCGAATTTCGAATTTTCGATTTCGAATTTATTTTTAAAGCCGACAACGCTTGCGTGTCGGCTTTTTCTTTTTAACCAAATCCGAAATTGAAAATTCGAAATCCGAAATAAGAATGGTTCTAAATAAGATTAATCTCTTGTAATAAACATTATTAGCTGTATGTTTTGTATTTTTGTAAACTGAAATACAGGAGGTAGAACCGCGATGAAGAAAAGTTCAATTTTAGGCCTGGTCACAATAGCAGTTGCAATTGCTGTGATCATCAGCCTATATGCCAATACCAGCACGTATGGATCATTCAAGGATGCGAGGAGTACGAATGGCCAATTGCATGTGATAGGTTACCTCGATAAGCAAAAAGACCTGTATTATGACGCCGCAAAAGATGCCAATTACTTTTCTTTCTATATGAAAGATAAGAAAGGCGAGGAATGCAAGGTGGTTTTCGCCGGCACCAAACCGCAGGATTTTGAGCGTTCGGAACAAATAGTGCTTGTGGGCGAAATGAAGGGTAACGAGTTCCAGGCATCTTATATCCAAATGAAATGCCCGTCCAAATACACTAAGGATAGAATCGATGTTACCGAGGCCAGTGCAAAAAAGGCCAATTTATAAAACCATTTAATGAATACAGTTTATAAGGGTGAGCACCTTTTACCGGGCCACATAGGTCAGTTTTTTGTTGTTCTCTCGTTCGCCGCAGCCCTTTTGGCTGCCATTAGCTATTATTTTGCTACAACTAATACCAACAAGCTCGATAAGTCGTGGCTAAAAATGGCCCGTGCAGCCTTTTACATTAACACGCTTTCTATTCTTGGTTTAGGCACTTGCCTGTTCTACGTTATTTACAACCACTATTTTGAGTATCATTATGCCTGGGCCTATACTTCCAGGTCGTTGCCGGTTTATTATATCATCGCCGGTTTTTGGAATGGGCAGGAGGGTGGTTTCCTGCTATGGGCATTCTGGCAGGCCGTATTAGGCAATATTCTTATCCGCAGATCGAAATCATGGGAACAGCCCGTGATGACCATACTTTCACTTTCGCAAGTAGTATTGGCATCCATGCTGTTGGGTATCGAGTTTTTGGGACAGAGGATCGGCAGCTCTCCCTTTCTATTATTAAGGAACGCTGTCGAAGGGCCCATCTTTTCCAGTCCGGATTACCTGAGCTTTATCAAAGATGGACAGGGCATGAATCCCCTGCTTCAGAATTATTGGATGGTAATACACCCCCCGGTATTATTCCTGGGCCTGGCATCTGTAGCAATTCCTTTTTGTTATGCTATTGCTGGTTTGTGGCAAAAACGCTATAAGGAATGGGTTAATCCTGCTATTCCCTATACATTATTCGCAGTAATGATATTGGGTGTTGGCGTTATCATGGGTTCGCTTTGGGCCTATGAATCATTGAATTTTGGAGGTTTCTGGGCCTGGGACCCGGTAGAGAACGCTTCAATTTTCCCCTGGCTCACGCTCGTCGCCGGTTTGCATGTACTTATCGTCTTCAAAAATACAGGTCATTCCTATTTCACGGCGACCGTATTGATATTGTTAAGCTTTATCATGGTGCTGTACGAATCCTTTCTCGCCCGCAGCGGCGTGCTGGGCGAAACCTCAGTACATGCCTTTACGGACCTGGGGATGTTTGGGCAATTGGTTGGTTATATGGTTATATTCCTTGTACTGTCGGTTTATTTTTTAGTTGTACGATGGAAGGAACTGCCCATCACTAAAAAGGATGAGGAAACCTATTCGCGGGAGTTCTGGATGTTTGTAGGCGCTATATTTCTGAGCCTGTCCTGCTTTCACTTAGTCCTGGTAACATCTATTCCGGTGTGGAACAAGATGTTCGGTACCAAACTGGCACCGCCTACTGATCTGGTTACTCATTATAACATTATCCAGGCATCATTTGCGGTGGTGATCGCTATTTTAATGGGCTTTACTCAATTTTTGAAATATAAGAAAACAGATACTACCCGATTTTTTATCACTACCATTCTTTACCTGGTTTTTGCGGCATTAATTACAGCGCTGGTAGTTTATGTGTCGGGCATATATAAGTTGCATTTTGTTTTCCAATTGGTAATGTTAGCGGCTATTTTCTCTATTTTGATCAATGCCAAAGTGCTTGCTGATGCCTTTAAAGGGAAATTTAAACTCACAGGGTCGGCAGTAGCTCACATCGGGTTTGGGCTGATGCTGGTTGGCGCGCTTATCTCAGCAGGTACAAGGAAAGTTGTTTCTACCAATGATAAAGGCATCGGTCTTGCTAATTTTACTAAGGCAGCAAACGAACGTGAAAATATCATGATCTACAAAAATGAACCTATGAAAATGGGTCCATATGTGGTCACCTATTTGGGCGATTCTGTTTCAGAGCCAAACCATTATTATAAAGTCAACTATAAGCGTTTTGACGACAACGGTAAACTCGTGGAGGAATTTTTGCTGAAGCCAAATGTGCAGATCAACCCGCAAATGGGCTTAACCCCATCACCTGATACAAAGCACTATTTATTCCGCGACCTTTATACCCACATCACAGCATTACCTCCTTTAAGGACAAAACCCGTTAATGAAACGGCTGACGCAGGGCACGGCCAGGAGAATGACGATCAGAATTATGATGAGCCGGTAAAGCACGAAATACAGGTTGGTGATACCATACGCTACAGGGAAGGCTACATTGTGCTTAAAGGTTTAAATAAAAAAGCACAGGTACAGGATATCCCGTTAGGCGTTAATGATGTTGCAGTAGGCGCCCAGCTTGAAGTATTTTCTCATGATAAGACTTATGAGTCCGAACCGGTGTATATGATCAAAAACGGAAGCGTCTTTGATTTTGCGCGAAAGGTAGATGATGCCGGTCTAAAGCTGCGCTTCTCAAAAATCCTACCCGACAAGGGCCGTGTTGAGATCACCGTTTACCAGCAGCCTGAAAATAAGAAACCATGGATCGTAATGAGCGCGCTTGAATTCCCATATATCAATTTCCTGTGGTCGGGCACTATCATTATGGTGATTGGGTTTCTACTGTCGATATTTAGAAGGAATAAAGAGTTGAAGACCACATAAGTTTATGTTATGCACGAAGATTTGCATAAAAAAGGATTTGCTGTTATAGAAAAAGTATATGATAACGGCGAAGTAACGGCATTGATAAATGCAATAGATACAGTAGATACCTCAAACCCTACATTTCGAAAAACCAACGACTTGTTTGCTATCAGGCAATTCTTTAACGAAATTCCTGGAATTAGGCCTTTAATTTTTACTGATAAATTGAAAGATGCTATACGCAACTTGTTTGGTGAAGATTACTTCGTTGTCAAATCTATCTATTTTGATAAACCGGAACAATCTAACTGGTTTGTTGCCTGGCATCAGGATCTAACTATTTCTGTAAATAAAAAAATCGAATTGGCAGGCTATACTTCATGGACAATTAAACACAATCAATTTGCAGTGCAGCCTCCCGTTGGTATTCTTGAAAATAACTTTACAGTCCGCATCCATTTGGACGATACAGATGAAAATAATGGTGCTTTAAAAGTAATTCAGGGATCGCATCAAAATGGAATACGTCGATTGGAAGACGAGAACATTTCATCCCAAAATCAGCATGTGTGCAGAGTTGGCGCAGGCGGCATAATGATAATGCGACCTCTATTATTTCATGCCTCTAATCGTACAACAAATAATAAAAGGCGGAGAGTTATACATATTGAGTTTAGCAAAGCAAAATTGCCAGCGCAAATTAATTGGTCCGAAGTAAATTAATTTACATCTACCTTTGCAATCAATTATGCGCATCACCATCATCGGTTCCGGCAATGTGGCTACACACCTGGCAGCGGCTTTTAAAAACGCCAGGCATCCAATTTTGCAGATCTACAGTCGTGATCTTCAAAATGCGTCAGCGCTTGCTTACAACGTCCGTGCAGAAGCCATTGATAATCTGGATTGGATCAATCCCAACACCGACCTTTTTGTTATTGCAGTCAAGGATGATGCCATTGAACAGATTGCCTCAACTTTGGCTGAACATCAAAAATTGATGGTGCATACCTCCGGGGCCACAGGCCTTGATATTTTATTGAATCATACTAAAAAGGCCGGTGTATTTTATCCATTGCAAACGTTCAGCAAAACGCGAGAGGTGAATTTTAAGACCGTACCCCTGTGTATTGAGGGTGCTGATGAACATATTACAACCCAACTCGAAGAGCTCGCACATACCATCACCCAAAATGTATACCGCATCAGTTCTGGTAAACGCAAAACATTGCACCTTGCCGCTGTTTTCGCATGCAATTTCCCTAATTACCTGTATCACCTGGCCCAGCAATTATTGAAACAGCAGCAGCTTGATTTCAACCTCCTGAGGCCACTGATACTCGAGACTGCTCAAAAAGTGCAGGATCATCTTCCATCAGACGTGCAAACGGGGCCTGCTATCCGGAATGATGGCAAAACAATGGATGCACATCTGCTATTATTACAGGAAAACCCCGGATTACAGCAGTTATACAAGCTGTTAAGTCAGGGTATTATCAAAATGGATAATGCCGGATAAGTGCATTGTTAAATTTTGTTACTTTTGCCCAAATGAATATTTTTAAAGTAAAGATCAGCTTTGAGGAGAAAGGGCACGAACCGGTTGAACTGCCCATTGCCGAAGGCGAGTCTGTATTGGATGTATGCCTCGAGAATGGTATTGAACTGCAGCACAATTGCGGTGGCGTTTGCGGGTGCAGCACCTGCCATATCTACGTAAATAAAGGGATGGATAACATCCAGGAAATATCGGATAAAGAAGAAGATTTCATCGACCGTGCAGTAAACCCGCGAATTACTTCAAGACTGGGTTGCCAATGTGTAATAATTGACGGCGATATTGAAGTAACTTTACCGGACCAATCCGGCTTTATGGGTCATTAATTGGGGATTACACAGATTATTATTTGATTACACAGATATAGAATTAACTTAGAGGAATGACAGATAATAAATTCGCCCTACCCATTTACTGGAAAGATCATGAAGATATCGCCATTGAGCTTTACGAAAAGTTCGGCGATGACTTTGATGAATCAAAAATATACCGCATCCGCTTTACCGATCTTTTGGAATGGGTACTTACTCTGCCCAACTTTGCCGGCAAGCGCGAGGAATCCAATGAGGGCCACCTCGAACAGATCCAATCCGCCTGGGTTTACGAATGGCGGGATAACCAGTAGTTTAAGTTGTCAATAGCATATGTAATATTAGAATCATCGGTGCAATCAAATAATTACTAAATTTGTATAATGGAAAGCATTGTAATCAGCCCGAGAACAAAGGATGAAGCAAAGATCATTCAGGATTTGCTTGTTAAAATGAATATATCTTCAAAAATTATAACAGATGAAGAAAAGGAAGATATGGGTTTACTAATGATGATGAAGGAGGCAGATCGTAATGATAAGGTATCACGTGAGGATGTGATGAAAAAGCTTAATTCATGATATGAAAACGGAATTTACAAGCCGTTTCTTTAAGGATATCGATAGGGTCACCCAAGCATCAATTAAAAACGACATCTCAGCCGTTATCAAAGAAGTAGAAAAAGCGAATCATTTATCCGAAGTAAAAAACACTAAAAAACTCAAGGGCCATTCTATAGCTTACAGAATAAGAATAGGCGATTACAGAATCGGGCTGTACTATGAAAACAATACGGTTGAATTTGTTCGTGTAGTACATCGCAAAGATATTTATAAAGTTTTTCCATAATTCAAATCAATAATCGGTGTAATCCAAATAAAAATCAGTGGAATCGTTTTTAACTAAATTAAAAGATATAACAACCTTCATTTTTGATGTGGATGGTGTACTTACTGATGGCTCTGTTTATGTAATGGAGAACGGCGACCAAGCCCGCCAGTTTAATATCAAAGATGGTTACGCAGTTCAATTGGCCGTTAAATGCGGGTATAATGTTTGTGCCATTTCTGGCAGCCGCTCGAAAATTTCCATCCATCGCCTTAACAGTTTAGGAGTGAAAGATGTGTATGTGGGCGCACACACCAAGTCTGAGAACTTTCGCGCTTATCTTGAAGAGAAGAGAGTTAGCCCGGCAAGTGTGCTGTTTATGGGAGACGATATTCCCGACCTTGAGGTGATGAAATTAGCCGGTTTAGCCGTTTGCCCTGCTGATGCAGCCGAAGAGGTGAAGGCTATTAGTTCTTATATTTCACCATTTGTTGGTGGCAGGGGCGCTGTTCGCGATGTGATCGAGAAAGTACTGAAAGTGCAGGGTAAATGGATGAGCGAACAGGCATATAGCTGGTGAGTTCTAAGTCAAAAGTCTGAAGTCAAAAGTCAAAAATTTCATGGTTAAACTACCCCAAATCATTCTTGCATCTAAATCTCCACGCAGGCAGGAATTGCTGCGACTAATGGATATCGACTTCCGCATTGTATTGAAGGATGTTGATGAATCTTATCCAGACAACCTGAGTCCTGAAGAAATTGCACTTTATATCGCAGAGAAGAAGGCAAGAGCCTTCGATGAATCGGTCGATGATGAAATTGTGCTTACTGCTGATACCATTGTAAGTATTGACGGGCATATACTTGGCAAACCCGAAACAACAGACCATGCGGCAGAAATGCTGGCAATGCTTTCCGGCAAGGTTCACCGTGTTATTACTGGGGTGTGTCTTTTGCATAAACATCGGTATAATTTATTTCATGATGTATCGGAGGTGTTTTTCAGGAAGTTGACAGAACAAGAGATCAGGTTTTATGTTGATAAATATCAACCGCTGGATAAGGCCGGGGCTTACGGGATACAGGAATGGATTGGGCTTATCGGTATTGATAGGATAAATGGCTCCTATACCAATGTGGTGGGGCTGCCAACCGAAAAATTATATCAACAATTGATCAGATTGATTTAAATGATTGAATTTGTATTTTAAATTTATCACTATATTGATAAACCTTAATTAAAAACAAATGGAAGATCCGGAAGTACCTACCGAACACCTGCACGAACATATTCACGAAGCCGCACACGAGCATCACGACAGATGGTCGATGCTGGTAGCCATATCCACCGCGTTTATGGCAGCCTTTGCTGCATTAAGCAGTTTAATGGCCGGACATCAATCAAATGAGGCTTTAATCACACAGATAAAGGCATCGGACCAATGGTCGTATTATAATGCGAAGGGTATAAAGGCTGAGGTTGCAGACGCTGTTAACAAAATTAACTTTTCAAAAGCATCTGCAGACACTTCTGGCGGCGGCGCAACCGCGCGAAAGGCAAAATTAAAAGACGATCAGAAAAAGATACAGGAAAAGGCCGAAGAACTCGAAAAAGAATCAGAAGCTCATTTGGGCAAGGATGTGATCCTGGCAAGGGCTGTTACCTTTTTCCAGATCGCGATCTCTATTTCGGCCGTATCAATATTATCAAAGAAAAGGCCGCTTTGGTATATCAGCCTTGTGCTGTTTGCGGCGGGGGTGTTCCAGTTTATTATGGGGCTGCTATAAGCCAAGCCCCTCTAAATCTCCCCAGGTGGGGAGACTTTTTTATTTTTTAGCCCTCCCTTCCGGGGAGGGTTGGACTTATTTCATTATAATCCCATTATTCCCCCTGTTTATATCAGGCAGGGCTGAATCTGGGTCGATGGTCACCTTTTCTGCTGCCGATGTAGTTGGTATGGTAAAGGTGATCATGTTATTCTGCAGCCAGGCTTCAATCGGGATTTTCATTCTTTGCGAAGTGCCGTCCTTTAGTTTAACTTCTATGGTGAATGGCATTGCCATCTGCTCGAGGTTGGTTACCGTAACTTGTATCCCTTTTTTAGGGTCATTATCAACATAGTTTGCAGCTACAAGCTCGAGGTCGAGTTGCAGATTATTATAGAACCAGCCTTTCCAGAACCAGGCCAGGTCTTCACCTGCGCCATTATCCATTGAACGGAAAAAATCATCCGGCTGCGGATGTTTATAGGCCCATTTGTGGATATAATTCCTAAAGGCATAATCAAAACGATCCTTATCCAGTATCTGTTCGCGCAGCAAAACCAAACCAAGGGCTGTTTTGAAATATACTACCGGATGGCGATATTTTTCAGAGATAGCATCCGCGGCGGTCATAATAGTAGGCGCGTCCGGGTCGAGTATTGTTTCCACAATCTCATCGGCAGGATTGCCGCCATTTGGTGCATATTCGGGATCCCGTTTAGGGCCGAATTCCTTATTGTTAAATGCATCCTGCACATAAATATCAATGAAAGTATTAAAACCCTCATCCATCCATCCATAGCGCCGTTCATCAGAACCCACGATCATCGGGAACCAATTATGTCCTATCTCATGCGCAGTTATTCCATAAAGATCCTTGCCCTTATCAGTGATACCGTCAAATACAATCCCCGGATATTCCATGCCCCCGGCTGTACCGGCTTCGTTAATAGCAACGGGATACGGATATACAAACCATTTTTCAGAAAAATATTCGATGGATTTTTTTAAATATTCGGTGGCCCTGCCCCATGCATCATTGCCAACACTTTCAACCGGGTAAACGGACATGGCAAGCGATTTCTTTCCACCAGGCAGATTAACTCTTGCCGCATCCCATATGTAAGCCTTTGAAGCACCGAAAGCTACATCCCTTGTATTGAGCATTTTGAAATGCCAGGTTAATGTGCCCTTATGCACCGGGCGCGATGATGCGTTATTCACCTCATCTGCATTGCGTATCATTACTGTATTGTCGCTATTGCGGGCCGAAGCAAGTCTGCTGATCTGTGTAGCCGTCAATACTTCCTTGGGGTTCAGCAATTCGCCCGAACCGGCTACGATCATATCCCATGGCACGGTAACTTCATAATCGATATCGCCATATTCAAGGTAAAATTCTCCTGCACCTAAAAATGGAAGCGTATCCCAGCCCTGGCTATCGTCATAAACACACATCCGTGGAAACCATTGTGCTATTTCGTATATCTTGCCATTTTTTGTGTCGTTATAATCTGTGCGGTTACCAAAAACACCGGGGATGGTATAATGATATTTGATATACAATTTAATGACTGCCTTTGATGCCAGTGCACTTGACAGCCTGATCTGCATGCGTGTATCAGAAATAATAAAATTTGCCTTTTGTACAGTTTTACCATTGCCAACAGATACTGCTTCGATCTGGTAGCCATCTGTATGCTGGTCTGCCGCAGGAGCAACACTTGTGGCAAAATTCGACCTTGCATCCTTTTTATAAGTATTCTGATCCAGTTGCAGCCACAGGAATTGCAGAGCATCCGGACTATTATTGGTATAGGTAATAACCTCTGAGCCTGTTAAGGTTTTGCTAATGGTATCAATGCTGGCCTTTAATTGATAATCGACCCTGTTTTGCCAGTATTTTGGTCCAGGCTCGCCATTTGCTGCATGCGTGCCGCTTCCTTTCTGCGGATAAAACATAGGCGAAAAAAGGTCGGCAGGCTGATAATTGGATACAATAGTATCAACAAGAGCAACAGGTTTGATCTTCTTTTGAGCTTGTGCGGAAAAGGCAATGAACAGGATGAAACAAAGAGGTATAAGTTTTAATTTCATGGCAACGCTAATATGGTTTGCAATATACAAATGATGGAAGCATTTTTTGGTTTGATTTACAAATGATACGTATTATTGATGCAAAAAGTCAGTATCTTCGGATAAAAACGTTTGCATTTCCCATTTAATATACCTGTTGGAAAATCTGTTATACCGGTTCACTTTATTTGCGAAACGCTTGCCTACTTTTTAGGATATCGATATTATGTTTATTTAAGAAAACATACTCACGACCTTATTAATGCGGATAACAGGCTGCTGATATTCATTGGCGCGGCAGCGGGCGCTTTTATCGGCTCTCACCTGGTAGGAATACTGGAAAATCCATCATTATTGAATCACCTTGATTTAATTTATTTTATGAGTAATAAAACCATAGTAGGTGGTATGTTAGGAGGACTTATCGGCGTTGAGCTCACCAAAAAGAAAATAGGGGTAAAGATATCATCAGGCGACCTGATGGTTTATCCCCTTATTCTTGCCATGATCATCGGCCGTATCGGGTGCTTTCTGGCAGGTTTGGAGGATGGCACTTATGGCAACCCTTCCAAACTACCCTGGGCAATTGATTTCGGCGATGGGATAAGAAGGCACCCCACAAACTTATATGAAATTGCATTTTGGACATTTCTTTGGATGGGGTTAATTACGTACGAAAAATACGAGCAATTTTCTGATGGTTCAAGGTTTAAGATATTCCTTGTCAGCTACCTCATTTTTCGTTTTGTGATCGAATTTATCAAACCTGATTACTTTTTTAGTTTCGGATTGTCCGTAATTCAATTGGTTTGTATCGCTGGTTTATTGTATTATTATAAAGTATTTCTATTTCCCTCAAAACTAATAAAACCTAAAGCTTATGCCTGAACGCCCATATATTTATTACGATTTTACGCTAAGTATTTGTTCAACTTGTTTGAGACGGGTTGATGCAAAGATTGTTTTTGAAGGGGATAACGTCTATATGCTAAAAACCTGCAGGCAACACGGGTTTGAAAAAGTGCTGATCGCAACAGACATAGAATACTATAAAAATTGCCGGAACTACGCTAAACGGAGCGAAATGCCCCTTAAATTTAATAAAGCCACGCATTTTGGCTGCCCATATGATTGCGGGTTATGCCAGGATCATGAACAACACTCTTGCCTCACAGTTCTTGAGGTAACCGACCGGTGTAATTTAAGTTGCCCCACCTGTTACGCCATGTCCTCCCCAAGTTATGGGAGGCACAGAACTTTAGAGGAGATCGAACAAATGCTTGACGTGATAGTTGCCAATGAAGGTCAGCCTGATGTGGTGCAGATAAGCGGTGGTGAACCTACTGTGCACCCACAGTTTTTCGAGATATTGGATATCGCCAAAACAAAACCTATCAGGCACTTAATGCTAAATACCAATGGCATTAGAATAGCAAAGGACGAAGCTTTTGTGAAAAGGCTGGCGTCCTATATGCCCGATTTTGAGATATACCTGCAATTTGATTCGTTCAAAAAAGAAGCACTGGAGCAGCTAAGAGGCGAGGATTTGCGCGAAGTAAGAACTAAAGCTATTGAACATCTTAATAAATATAACTTATCCACCACCCTGGTAGTAACCTTGCAAAAGGGGTTAAATACGGATGAAATCGGGAAAATCATCGAATATGCATTAACGCAGCGATGTGTAAGGGGGGTTACCTTTCAGCCCACACAGCAGGCAGGCCGCCTGGAGAATTTTAATGAAAAAACTGATAGATATACCCTGACAGAAGTGCGTTCGGCTATATTGGAGCAGACCGATATTTTTAACAAACACGACCTGATACCCGTTCCCTGTAACCCGGATGCCTTAGTGATGGGATATGCCCTGAAATTGGGCGACCAGGTTTTCCCCTTAACACGGATGATCAACCCCGACGACTTGCTCGATAATTCAAGAAACACGATAATTTATGAGCAGGACGAACAACTGAAACTTCATTTGATGAATATGTTCAGCACAGGCAGTTCGGTTGAAAAGGCAGATGAGCATTTAAAATCCATCATGTGTTGTTTGCCAGAGATTGATGCACCAGGTTTGAGCTATGATAACCTGTTCAGAATAATTATTATGCAATTTATTGATGCACATAATTTTGATGTGCGGGCGATAAAGAAATCATGCGTTCATATCGTAAATAAGGATATGAGCATTATTCCCTTTGAAACTATGAATATTTTTTATCGGGACGATAAAATCGAGTATCTTAAACAATTGCAAAGTGAAATACCTGTATTATGAGCGAAGACGAAAAAACTGAAGAAAAAAAATCCTCCGATCGGTGGAAAATAATAGGTTATAATATCCTGACATTAGTCACCTATACTTTGTTGTTCAGATTTGTAGATGGCGGTATAATGATAGATTGTTTTTTTGTTGGAATACATGTGTTGGCATGTATTGCCCTTGCAATTGGCATGAGAAGGTGGGAGTGGGTATTGAGCGCTTTCCTGGTGCTTGCAATAGGGTTTTCAACCTGTGTGACTTTTTTGGATATGCCGAATATGCATTAGGCTTGTTTATAGCATCATTTCAGCCAGCACACCTTCTTTTAAGGAATAGGTACACAGTTGAACATTTTTAATAGCCAGCCTTTGCATCATATATCGTGTGAACAACGCGGCAACCACAATCATGTCTACTCTTACCGGTATAATTCCCTTATTGGCCAGGCGTTCAGCATGTGATGATCGTATTAACTGATCTGTTATAATGAGCAATTCTTCCTCATCAAAATTATAAGCTTTGATCTTTTCCAGATCAAATAAATCAGTTCTTTCCGACTCTATCAATTCGGCAAAAGTTTCAAATGCGCCAGAGGAGCCAATGATATTATTTACAGGAGTTTGCTTCACAGCAACAAACAGATCGGTAAGGGTGTTTTCAAGATATAGATCCAATGCTTCAGTGGATGCAGGGGGGATAGGATCGGTATGGTGAAACCGTTCCATCAGCCTTGCTGCACCTATTTCAAAACTTTGCTTCCATAGCAAATGTTCGTCGTTGCAAATAATGAATTCTACACTGCCGCCGCCAATATCAATGATCAATGAGTTTTTGGCAGATAAAATGTCTGTTGCCTTAACTCCTCTGTAGATATATTCAGCTTCGCGGTCGCCATTGATGATTTCGATCTCAATACCAGTTTCTGATCTTACCCCGTTAATAAAATCATTCCCATTTGAAGCATTTCGTATTGCTGAGGTGGCAATTGCCTTAACCTGACGAACATTGTTGGCTTCAATTTCCTGATGGAAATTTTTCATCGTAGCCAGGCCCCGCTCAAAAGCAGCAGGCATGATAATTCCCTTGTTGATACCGCCCTCACCCAATTTAACTGCGATATCCTGGTGCACAACCTTCCTGAAATCATCAATCCTGCCTTCGGCAATAAGTAAATGAAAAGTATTGGTACCAAGATCCATTACGGCGAATAGCCCCCCGCCCCCTGAAGGGGGTGTTATTTTATTTTGCATAGACTATATCATATCAAAAATTGTTCCCCCTTTAGGGGGTTAGGGGGCTTACTCTTTATAAAAAAACCATTTCTTCATTTCTTTGAAGCTTGCTTTTTTACCATACATTAAAATACCAACCCGGTATATCCTTGATGCAACATAAGTGGTAAACAAAAATCCAGCAATCATCAATGTCATAGATATTATTAGTTGCGGGGTGGAAACGCCTCCAAAGGGAATCCGGACCATCATGGCAACCGGGGCAGTAAATGGAATAATGGAAAGCCATATTGCCAGGGGGCTATCAGGAGCCTGGAACAATACGGAAACAGATAATATATAAGTAAAGAGCAAAGGCATGGTTATAGGAAACATAAACTGCTGTGTTTCAGTTTCGCTGTCGACCGCTGAACCCACTGCTGCAAACAATGCACTGTATAATAAGTAGCCTGTAATGAAATAAAAGAAAAAGACACCCATTATAAGACCAAAAGGTATGGTTTTCAGGACGTTTAAAAAGCCCATTACCGCACCCTGCGGCGCCGAAAATGCTGCCCCTGCAATTTTTGATGCAACAATTGACAGGATGATCCAGGCTGCAAATTGCGTTAAGCCAACCAAACCCACACCTATGATCTTCCCAAGCATTAATTGAAATGGTTTTACTGACGATATGACAACTTCAATAATACGGCTGGTTTTTTCTTCAATAACACCCCGCATTACTTGTGCACCATAAATAAACAAAACCAGGTAGATCAAAATTGCACCTGCTATACCCACACCCATATTGGCACCAACATTAGCATTTTTATCCCCGGTTTCGGTAACCTGGATAGGATTAAGCGACACATTGATTTTTTTTACAGCACTGATCACGGCCGTATCAATGTGGTTTTTTGTCATCCCATCACTTACAGCGATATCATTCATTTGTTTTTCTATAGCACCGGTGAGCACAAAGGATGGTTTCTTTTTTGAGAATATCTGGACAGAATCCTTCGTATTGTAATTTTTAGTTATTTGTAATACCGATAAGTTCTCATCTTTCAACGCGTCCTTTTTGAGATCATTCAAGGGTTTCGTTGCAGCCTGGAATTTTATATTGCTGCCATCATGGAATTTTCCAACGAATATTCCGCTGTTATCTATCACTTGGATAGTCTGTTGCTCACTCAATTCGCTGCTGCTTTTAGCTACCAAAGCGATAGCCCCCGACATGATAAGGAGCAAAGACGGTACTGCAAATATCATCACAATAAAGGCCTTTTTACGTACCCTGGTAATATATTCTCTTTGTATGATCAATAGTACTTTGTTCATGGTCAGGCTGATTTTTTGTTTACTTGTTCAATGAAAACTTCGTTCATGCTTGGAATTATTTCCTGAAGCATATTAACATTTACCTTAGGAATAAGGTATTGCAATATGTCATTGGAGGTGTGACCGGGTTTTAGGCTGACTTTGATAGCGTGTCTGTCATCATCCATAGATTCGTTTAATATCTCAAAGGGCTGCGCTCTATTAAAGCTTATTTTTTCACCTGTGTACTCTACCAGGTAGGAGTCATTGCGGTAAGAATTACGTATGGCTTTTACTTTACCATCCAGTATTTTGTGAGAGAGATGAATCAGCGCTATAGAGTCGCAAAGTTCCTCAACAGATTCCATGCGATGGGTCGAAAAAAGGATGGTAGCGCCTTTTTTGTTAAGTTCCAATATCTCGTCCTTAATCAGTTCAGCATTAACAGGGTCAAACCCGCTGAAAGGCTCATCCAGTATGATCAAGTCGGGCTCGTGCAGCACGGTTGCCACAAATTGCGCCTTTTGCTGCATACCTTTCGATAGCTCTTCGATTTTCTTTTTCCACCAGGTTTCCATACCCAGTTTTTCGAACCATAGTTTTAATCGCCTGGTTGCCTCATCACGACTTAATCCCTTCAGGCGTGCCAGGTAAATCATTTGCTCGCCGATCTCCATTTTTTTGTAGAGACCCCGTTCTTCGGGCAAATAACCAATACGGTTAATGTGCGATTGGTTGAGTTTCTCGCCGTTAAAGTAAATTTCGCCTGAATCAGGGGCAGTAATTTGATTGATAATGCGAATAAGTGAAGTTTTACCGGCGCCATTGGGTCCTAAAAGACCGAATACCTGGCCGCTTTCAACTTCTAAACTTACATCGCTGAGGGCTTTGTGGCCCGCATATTGTTTTTCGATGTGCCGGATGCTTAGCATATGTGAAGATCAGTTGGTTTGATAATTTGATTAAAAACAGGATGTTTTGTTACGAAGCCGGAAAACTTTAAAGTATCAGTCATATTGAATTGACGGAACAGTGAGCAGGACTATTTCGCACATAAGTTTGGTGATGTGGCTCATAAACATCAGTTCATATTAGCTAAGATGATAATAAAAATAATAATTTATACCTTAGATACACCATGAAGTATTTAATCGCATTAGTTAGCCTTTGCATATTTCTCCTTTCGGCAGCTCAGGCACAAAAAGCAACTCATAAGCCCGTCAACATCATTTTTGATAGCGATATGGGGCCTGATTATGATGATGTGGGGGCGATCACCATTTTGCATGCACTTGCAGACAAGGGCGAGGCAAATATTTTAGCCACTATGGCCAGCACAAAATATGAAGGTGTGGCCGCTGTTTTAAATGTGTTCAATACTTATTTTAAAAGACCAAATATCCCTGTTGGGGTACCTAAAGGCAATGCGATTGATCTGCGCGACTTTCAGCACTGGACCGATACTTTAATTGCCAGGTATCCGCATAAAATAAAAACCAATAATGAAGCACAGGATGCCGTAAAGCTTTACCGCAAAATACTGGCGTCGCAACCGGATAACAGTGTAACTATCGTCACTGTCGGTTTTTTAACTAATCTTTCAAACCTGTTAAATACTAAGAGCGATGAATTTTCACCCCTTAACGGGAAACAGCTTATTCAAAAAAAGGTAAAACTTTTGGTTTGCATGGGCGGCAAATTTCCATCAGGTTACGAATTTAATGTGATGAAAGACGCGCCTGCATCTCAGAATGTTTATGGGAACTGGCCAAGCCAGGTTATTTTCAGCGGTTTTGAAATAGGAGAGAAGATCAAAGTTGGTATACCATTGATCCATAATCAATCCATAAAAAATGATCCTGTTAAGGATGTATTCCGTATTTCGATACCTCTGGCAAAAGAGGATTCAACAGGGCGTAAAAGCTGGGACGAAACAGCGGTATTGGTCGCTATTAAGGGTTATTCCCAGTTTTACACCTTACATCCCGGCAAGATAAAAGTTGAAGCCGACGGTAAAAATACCTGGGACAACAATGGTAAGGGCCAGGCTTATCTCATTGAAAAGGTTGATTATAAGCAAGTGCAGCAATTGATTGATGAACTGATCATGCATCAGCCGGGAAAGAAATAGAAGGAGTAGAATAAGGCCTCAATTTCACTTCCCTAATGCTTCCTTTGTATTATTTAAACTTGCCTTTGATTTTGAGGCCCATTCTCTTTTCACATTCTCAAAGTCGTGACGGAATTTTTCATTTTCAAGAAGCATATTAACAAACTGCCTGGCAAATATTCTTGAGCCCTCGCAATCGCTTGGATAATGAACGCCCATGATCTGGCGTGCACGCGACATATTATAAGCCTTTGCTATAAAGAAATCAGTGAATTCGGGTGCCAGTTCCTGGTAAATATAGGCGCGTATATAGGCATAGGTTACGTGACCACTGGGATAAGACGCAGCCCGTGATTCTTCAAGATCGTGAATTCTGGGGTCAACAACATAGGGGCGCACACGGGCATATTTAAACTTTAACGACCACAGAAAATAATCTCCGTCCTTTTCTACATTTTCCATCAGGGAATCAGTTAAGGGAAGCTTTTGCGGGTCGGCCCAGTAGCCAATTAAACGCCCGATATCACTCGGGGTCTCCTGATGATCGGACATATACAGGCTAGAGCTTATATCCTCTGCATCACGGGTATGCTGCAAGGTCAACAGGTAATTCAATTCTGCACGGGTTTGTTCTGAGCTGTTGGCCGGCGGATCAGGGAGTTTGAAATCATCAACCGAAATGTTCTTGAGATAAACGGGTTTAACGCCTAATACCTTGTCTGCCCATGGCTTATCAAAAGGGAGTCGCAGTTTGTCTATCTCAAGATTGGGGGCTTTGGGCTTCGGACTAAGTGATTCAAATAGTTTATAATTGCCCCTGACAGGAGTGAGGGTCTTGGTACCCGCTTCATTCCCTTGTCCATAGGAAATAAAAGGGAATAAAATAAATAAGCAGAGGATAACTGATCTTAAGCTCAGTTTGTTGAATATTCCTGATGTGTAATTCTCACCAAAAAGATTGGATTGCATAGCTGGTGTTTTCATTTTTGATTAATTTTAACCAAAACTACCCCAGACTAACTTGTAAAAGTTGTAAATAATGACTGACCTTTAATAGAACCTGCTAATGAAACACGGAAGAAGCCCCTATACCTCAACTTTTTATATGTGGAACGGTGTGGCTGCATTTTTCTATTCGTCTCATCTCACTTCGTTTCATAGTCATAACACCATGCAGATAGTGCTTGATATTCAAAAGGATTTCAGGTTTAAAACAAAAAATAGTAGTTGGAACACTTACAAAACCCTGATCATCAAAGAAAACGTGATGCATCAGTTGGACACGCACGACAGTGTGCAGTTAATTATTTACCTGGATGCCGAAAGCAGGATCGCGCAAGCAATAAAATCCAAATACCTGGTTGAAAGTGAAATATATCCGTTGAATTTGAATATTTTTCACTTTGTAAACTCAAACGAGTTGCAGCTTGCGCTGTTAGCGCCGGGGCCGTCTGTGCTCGAAAGTATAATTAACAGGATACTGAGTAGCTTATCCCTTGATATCAGTGATATTGCTATAGATGACCGGATTTTGATTACAGAGCAAACCATTTCAACTGAACACCCTGAACTAACGACGATCAAATTCCTGGCTGATAAGGCTTGCCTATCAGAAAGCAGGCTGCGTTCCTTATTTAAAAAGGTAACTGGCGTATCCTTATACCGTTATATTTTATGGAACAAGATCAGATATGCAACAAACCTGATTATGGCAGGATACACCGTAAATGATGCCGCATTGGAAGCCGGATTTACCGACAGCAGCCATTTTCATAAAATGATGGTGCAGATGTTTGGTATAAGTCCCTCGAAGTTTTTAAAGGATAACAAGACGGATAACCTGGTAATGTGCGACCAATCGCCCCTGCATTTCGAAACCAGGGTGTATAACAAAGGGCAACGAATGAATGATGTCGACCATAATTAAATAAAAAAAGCCCAAAATCAAACTGATCCTGAGCTTCATTTATCTTTCGGACTTTCCGTCTTACCGACTTTCGGACTTATTCAAAATATTCCTTCATCCGCTCAAAGAAACTCTTCTCGTTTTTGCCGGGACTTGGTTTAAAGTTAGGGGAGTCCTGAAGTTTTTCTAACAGTTCGCGTTCTTCACGGCTCAGGGCCTTTGGTGTCCAAATATTGATGTGTACCAGTTGGTCGCCACGATGGTATGAATTTACTTCGGGCACACCCTTGCCTTTTAGTCTTAGTATTTTACCCCCTTGTGTTCCGGCGTCTATCTTGATTTTTACCTTGCCGTCAATAGTAGGTACTTCTACGCTGGTGCCGATAGCTGCATCAACGAAGTTTACGTGCAAGTCGTAAATCACATTATTGCCATCACGTTTCAGCGTTTCATGCGGTATTTCTTCTATCAGGATGATCAAATCACCCGGTACGCCACCGCGTGGCGCAGAATTACCCTTACCACTCATACTCAACTGCATACCTTCACTTACACCTGCGGGAATATTAATGCTGATGGTTTCTTCGCCACGTACAACACCATCGCCATGGCAGACTGTACACTTTGAAGTAATTATTGATCCTTCGCCGTTACAGGTAGGACAGGTGCTGGTAGTTTGCATCTGGCCCAGTATGGTATTGGTTACCCGACGCACAGCACCCTGGCCACCGCAGGTTTTACAGGTTTGGAATGATGATTGATCCTTTGCACCCGTGCCGTCGCAGGTTCTGCAGAGCACCTGCTTGTTTACTTTTATCTTCTTTTCGGCTCCATTGGCAATTTCTTCCAATGTCAACCTTACTTTAATGCGCAGGTTGCTGCCGCGTTGTACGCGCCGGCCACCGCTGCTTTGCCGGCCACCGCCAAAAAAGCCATCGAAGGGACTACCCCCGCCAAATATATCGCCAAACTGGCTGAATATGTCCTCCATATTCATGCTGCCGCCGCTAAAGCCACCGCCATTAGCCGACTGCGCATTAGCCGCATGACCAAACTGGTTGTAGCGCTGGCGCTTATCGGGGTTGCTCAGCACCTCGTATGCTTCGGCAGCTTCCTTAAAGTTTTCCTCGGCCTGTTTGTCGCCCGGGTTTTTATCGGGGTGATACTTGATGGCCATCTTGCGATAAGCCTTCTTGATCTCATCGGCATCAGCACCTTTTGAAACGCCTAATACATCGTAATAATCTCTTTTTGACATTTATTCAATTATTGATTTATTGAATTAATGAATTATAGAATATTGGCTGTTGAAAAATCAATCAGTAATTCAATAATTCAGTCACTCAATAATTAATTTCCTACTATAACCTTCGCGAAGCGGGCCACCTTATCATTCAGGTAATAACCCTTTTCCATCTCATCAACTACTTTGCCTTTCAGATCGTCTGAGGGGGCAGGGATATTGGTGATGGCTTCATGAATTTCAGGGTCAAAGGCAGTACCAATTGACTGCATTTCTTTTAACCCTTTTTGTGAAAGAACACTTTTTAACTTATTCTGGATCAGCGCAACACCCTCTTTTACGGCTGCCACGTCTGTGGAGTTTTCCAACGATCTTTGCGCACGCTCAAAATCGTCTAATACGGGTAACAGGGCAACCATTACATCTTTTCCCTCTTCCTTCCTTGCTTCCTCACGTTCCTTGGCGGTGCGCCTCCTGAAATTGTCAAACTCGGCATATAAACGCAAATACCTGTCATTAGCGATGCTGAGTTCCTGTTTCAATAACTCCTCAGGTGTTGGTTCTGATTCAGTTACAGGATTTCCCTCTTCCATCACATCATTTAAGTGCGCTTCATTCTCTATATTTTCCTTCTTTTTTTTCTTTAACATATCATTAAAATTCATGATTCAACTCTGCAAATCAAGTATCCTGCCATTGCCTAAAATCCGACAAGGTGGCAGTTGTTTAATTTGATTAAGTAAATGTTGACACTTTGATAGTGGCAGTTGCAGTAGCAGTGGCAGTATTTTGAGATGGTTATACATAGAATGACTGACTGCATCTGCCACTCAAAATTGCTACTTACAATTAAGCTATCTGCGCATCCTCAAGCACCTTGCCGTTTTCGCACTTAATGATCCGCGACGGGAAGGTGCGAATGATGTGATAATCGTGCGTGGCTATCAAAATGGCAGTGCCTGATTGGCTGATCTGCTTTAACAGCAGCACAATTTCCTCAGAAGTATCCGGATCGAGATTGCCAGTAGGTTCGTCTGCAAGAATGATCTCAGGATCGTTGATCAATGCCCGCGCAATTACCACGCGTTGCTGTTCGCCGCCTGATAGTTCATGCGGCATTTTCTTTAACTTGGAGCGGAGGCCCACTTTTTCTAAAACATCAAGTGTGCGTTCGGCAATCAGTTTTTTATCGGTCCAGCCGGTGGCCTGCATCACGAATTGCAGGTTGTGCTCGATGGTACGGTCGGTAAGCAACTGGAAATCCTGGAAAACGATGCCCAGTTTCCTACGCAAAAAGGGGATATCATGGGTTGTGATCTTTTTCAAGTCATAACCGCAGGCTACGCCGTCGCCGGCAGATATGCCCAGATCGCCATAAATTACCTTTAGCAAGCTGCTTTTACCCGAACCTGTTTGCCCTATGAGCCATACGAAATCTCCCTTGTCCACATGCAGGTTTACGTTTGATAAAACCAGGTGCTTTTGCTGGAAAATATCAACATTGTTTAACTTTATAATTGAGTTTCCGGTCATTTTTTATAAGTCTAATTTTAAGATCTGGCCAAAGGGCAAATCCTTAATAATATCCATGATATATTCGGTCTTATTGCCGAGCCCTACCTTATCCAGCGATTTTTCAGGCCTGTCGACCCTGAAATAAGCCAGCAGCGTAAACTGATCATCGCGCAACTGCACATAATCTGGTATTTTTGCTACGCCCTTTACTTTTATGATGTACATTTTGTTTAGCCGAAAGCTTAAAGCACAAAGCTAAAAGCGTTTTTATAGCCGCCTGCTTAAAGCTTTGGTCTTTTTGCTTTCAGCTTTGTGCTCCGTTCAAAGGTATCGTTTATTTAAAGCTTTGTCAAGAAATCCATGGTATCAATGCCATCAGCATAATCCCATAAGGCAGGTTGCTGGCTTTTACCGAAATCAACTACCTGGTTACTTACCTTTAACGGAGCATTACTTACAATGCATTGGATATTTTCACTTTCGCTGATAAGAAAAGTTTGTACCGAAGCCAGGTCTTCATAATGCTCGTAAAAAAGCACAGCCAGTGGTGATACCATCCTTTCATCTTCCTTCACAAGCAAAAAACCGTTATCCAGGTGCTTATCGCGGTTAACCAGGTAGATTGATTTATTGTAATCGTAATTGTTATTGTATTTATGGTGATTGATAATAGGGTGATAAGATTCTATCGCCTCAAAAAACGGCACAAAATCGTAATCTTTCGGTACCAGTAATTTGGATACATTACGGCAGCCTAATCCGTAATAATCAAAAATATCATGGCCGAGGTTGAAAAGCTGTTCGGTGGTTTCGTCGCCTGTCAGCACAGCAATGCTATTCCTGTTCTTACGAATGATATTCGGCACCTTGCTGAAATAATATTCAAAGTAGCGCGATGAATTATTGCTTCCGGTGGCAATTACTGCGTCAAAGTTCTCCAGCCTTTCCACAATGGAATATTGTTCTTCAAATTCGGGGGCAATAGCCACAAGCATGTTCAATACATGTTTTATCAGCCTCGAATCTTGTGCAGAAGCCTTTATTAGGGCGTGATTCCCGGTGATCAGCACACATAATACATCATGAAAGCCTACCAGCGGAATGTTGCCGGCGAGTATAAGGCCAACCTTTTTTGCATCTTTTCCGGATTCAATGTGATACCTGCTTAACCAGGCAGACAGGTCATCCATATTCAGCATATTGCCTGATTCTTTAACTGCTTCCTCAACGCTCGCAGGAGTAAACCAGGCGTTGTAATAATGTTCGTCCTGTATAATTGCAGTTAATTTTTCATCGGGACAACTTAATTGTCTGCCTAACGTAGAAAATACATCTGTTAAGTAGTTTATATTGAATTTTGACATATAAATGGTAAGGGAATAAACCCTTAAAGTGATTTTTTGTTATATTTGCATTCTTGTTTTGGCAAGGCAAAGGTAATTTAGAATATAAGATATTAAGAAAATATGGCGATTAAAATCACCGATGAATGCATCAACTGCGGGGCCTGCGAACCAGAATGCCCCAATAATGCTATTTATGATGCGGGTGCTGCCTGGCGGTTTTCGGACGGGACGGGCTTAAAGGGGCTTATTGATTTTGGTGATGGCAATACATTGAATGCCGAAGAAACACAAGCGGCTTTATCAGATGATATTTATTATATAGTGCCCGATAAGTGTACAGAGTGTGTGGGATTTCATGATGAGCCACAATGCGCCGCGGTTTGCCCGGTTGATTGCTGTGTGGATGATGAAGATGTGCGCGAAACAAAGGAAGAACTTTTGGCCAAGAAAGAATGGCTGCATATGAACGAATAGTTAAGGATTTTTCTTTTAAGTTGGGGGATACATCAAATTATGTATCCCCTATTTTTTTAATCAAACTTTTAACTTATAGTTGCGTTAAATATAACTCTTAACCAAACTAATCTTATCAGTAATAATGGAATATGGCATCTGTAATTTAGCTGTTATCCCCTTAAGGGCCGAACCAAGCGATAAAAGCGAACAGGTTTCGCAGATATTATTTGGCGAAGCGTTTGAGATAGAAGAATGGACTGATAGATGGGTGAGGGTTATCACAGCTAATGACCGGTATGAGGGCTGGATAGGGCGGCTGCAATTTGTTATGCTTGGCCATTTAAGTTATAAGAATCTCCGTCAAAGTCCACCACCAATTACTTACCGTGCGGTAACACAAGCCTGGAAAAAGCCGGATAATAGTGTGTTATATTTGCCTGTCGGCAGTTCGCTGGTATTCTTAAAAGGTACTACCTGTCATATAGGTAATGAAAAATTTGAAATTATAGGTGAAATAGGCGAAACTGAAAGCCTGGATATTACTGCCAAATCCTTTTTGAATACTCCATATTTATGGGGAGGGCGTACCCATTATGGTATTGATTGCTCCGGCTTTACGCAGGCTGTATTTAAACTACAGGACATTGATCTGCCACGGGACGCTTACCTGCAGGCTGAGCTTGGAAACGTAGTCGACTTTTTATCTGAAGCCAAACTTGGCGATCTTGCCTTTTTTGATAATGAGGAGGGACGGATAACTCATGTTGGCATCATGCTGAATAGCGGACAAATAATACACGCATCGGGCAGAGTTAAAATTGACAGCGTAGATAGCCAGGGTATTTACTCTGAAGAGTTAAAACGGTATACCCATAAATTGAGAATAATCAAGCGGTTTATCTAAAAGCCTATATCCCAAATAATTATTCGCTTATCATCACTAACAGAGATCAACTGATTGCCATTCCATGCCAATTTATTGATAGACAATTGATGGCTTGCAAAACCTTTCTCGCGACTGATGATCTTATACAATTTGAAATCGTCGCTACCCCATATTTTGATAGTTTTATCCATGCTCGCTGTTGCAAAATAGGGTTGTGTTGGGTGAAAGGCGATGTGATTTACAGCAAATAAATGCGCCGGTATATTTTTGATGAGCTCGAACGACAAGCTGTCCCATATTTTTACCTGCGCGTCGCGCGAGCCTGATGCCAGGTAAGCGCCATCAGGTGCATATTGTACCGTAAAAACAGGCATGGTGTGGCTTTGCAGGGTTTTAATTAGCGTATAGTCTTCGAGATCATAAATTCGAACTGAATTATCACGACATCCAAATGCAGCTTGCTTCTCATCCGGTGAGATGCTGATACTCCTGATCGTATCATTTGAAACCTTGACAGAATAGACTAATTCCAATGTTTCGAGGCTCCAAACAGATATGGTGCCATCTTCGGACGCAACCAGCAATTCATTTTTTTTATTAACAGATTTGATATCAAATATTGGAGCGTTATGATGTTTTAAAGTCTTAACGATCTTTTGCTCATTAAAATCAAACACCAAAACATCCCCATTTCGCAAACCGGTAAATAATAATGGAAGGCCAGCTGGGCCGTGTATGGCATAAACAGAAGCCTGAACCGGGAACATCACCTTGATGAAAGAATTACTTTCAAGGTTCCATTCCACTAAACCCTTATCATTGCCGCCTGTAAACAGGATACCAGGCTTTTGAGAAAGCTCCAGTGTAAATATTGGGTTGCCGTGGCCGGTGAGTTCTGCTGCTTTTTCTACGGTGATCATTTTTTAGTCAATGGTCGATAGACTATAGACCATAGTTTGAGCCAATTAGCAATGTAATTACTATCAACTATGGACTATGGACTTCCTATTTATGCCTTCCTTCTAAATTCTTAGCAATCGTCTCCAAACTTAAGCCTTTTTCGCGGAGCAAAACCAGCAGGTGGAAAATCAGGTCTGACGTTTCGTCGATCATTTCTGTTTCTGATTGTGCCAGGGCAGCGATGACTGTTTCAACGCCCTCTTCACCAACTTTTTGTGCTATTTTATTTAAGCCCTTGCTGCGAAGTTTATTCACATAAGAACCTTCCTGTGGGTTCTCGTAACGATCAGCTATAATTTGCTCCAATTGCAGGATGAAGTTCTGATTATATTCAGTATTAAAGCAGCTCCTCGCGCCGGTATGGCAGGTTGGGCCATCAGCTTTTACCTTGATGAGCAGGGTATCATTATCACAATCAAGGTTGATGCTTTTTACATGTAGAAAATTATTACTGGTTTCGCCCTTTGTCCACAAACGGTTTTTTGAACGGGAGAAGAAGGTAACGATATTTTCTTTGATAGTTTTATCATATGCCTCCTGGTTCATATAACCGAGCATTAACACCTCAAGTGTTTGCTCGTTTTGTATTATTACCGGGACTAAACCGTCGCTTTTGTTGAAATCAATATTCATTATATAATTTCCCTGCAGTTACACTTGTACAATTTCTCTTACCTCTATATTATTTTGTCGTAAAACCGTCTTCAAGTCCGGTATCAATATCTCGCCATAGTGAAATACCGACGCTGCCAGCGCGGCATCCACATTGGTCTGCTCAAACACATCCACAAAATGCTGCACCGAACCCGCACCGCCTGAGGCGATAACCGGAATATGCACTGCATCATTCACCTGTTTCAAAAATATATTGTCAAATCCGCCCTTTGTGCCATCGTGATCCATCGAAGTTAGCAATATCTCACCGGCGCCCCGTCTTTCTGCCTCCAATATCCAATCGAACGTTTCTTTTTCAGTAGCGATACGGCCGCCATTCAGGTGAACCAGGTTTTTATCACCTACACGCCTCGTATCAACCGCGACGATGACAAATTGAACCCCGAATGCCTTAGCTAATTCATCTATTAAAGCCGGGTTTCGTACCGCTGCCGAATTGATGGAAATCTTATCAGCCCCGGCATTTAGCAAAGCATCCGCATCAGCTATTTCATTGATCCCGCCGCCAATAGTGAAAGGTATATTGATCTGCCTTGCTACCGCCTTTACCAGCTCAACCATAGTTTTACGGCGTTCGTGAGTAGCGGTAATATCTAAAAATACCAGTTCATCGGCCCCTTGTTGCGAATAGTTCCAAGCCAGTTCAACGGGATCGCCTGCATCACGAAGGTCGACGAAGTTGACACCTTTTACAGTGCGGCCATCTTTAACATCAAGGCAGGGGATAATTCGTTTGCTAAGCATGAGATATACAATTTGTCGTTGCGAGCGATAGCGCGGCAATCGCGAATTGTGCAGTCTGATCTGCAAAGCTTGCGATTGCTTCGTCGTTCCTCCTCGCAATTACAGTGGTTTTAGATTGATATAAGAGAGTGAAGGTTCCAGTTTTTAACTTCTTCAATGGTAATCCTGTTTTCATAAATGGCTTTGCCCACTACACAGGCTTCCACTCTTATTTTGCTGAGTTGCTCAATGTCCTTCATGGAGCTTACTCCACCAGATGCGATCAGCTTAATAAATGGCGACTGATCAAGCAATTTTTCATAAAGCTCAATACCGGCTCCGCCTAATTTGCCATCTTTATTAATATCAGTACATAAAAAACGGAAAAAGCCCAGTTGCAGGCATTTATCAACGTAGTCCATTAACTTGATAGGCGAGCTTTCCATCCAACCGGAATACTTGATCACTTCATCCAGTACGTCGATGGCTACAACAACCTGGTCGGAGCATTTATCCTTGCCGCAGATTTCTTTGCTTAGGTCCTTTAGAAAACTTGGATTTGTTATGGCCTGAGTACCCACTATAACACGGTGCACGCCGGCATCGATCAGCTCCTTTACCTTATCAATGCTGCGAATGCCACCGCCGTATTGCACCTGCATTTCGGTTTTGCGGATCACATCAAAAAGATACTGTTGGTTGCTGAAATCGTTTCTGGCACCGTTGAGGTCTATAATGTGTATAAAATCGGTACCGTGCGATTGGTACTTTTCAATCATTTCTTCAAGGGTAACATCATATTCGGTTACCTGTTCGTAATCACCCTCACGTAGTCTTACGACTTTCTTGTTCAATATATCTATAGCCGGAATTATGTACATTTTTGTTATAAGTTTGAAAAATTGGTTAATAACTGTTCTCCATATCTGCCCGATTTTTCGGGATGAAACTGCACACCAAAAAAATTATCCATCCAAATTGATGCCGAAAACCTTGTACTATAAGCCGTTGAGGCCAACGTATAGGCCCTGTTGAACTCAATAAAGTATGAATGTACAAAGTAAAAGTGTGATCCGGTTGGAATATTTTTAAAAAGTGGATTGTCCTTTTCGTGGTCTACCCGGTTCCAGCCTGTATGTGGAACCTTGTATTCAGTACTATCAGAAAACTTTAAAGTCTTTATCGGGAAGATATTCAATAAGTTAGCATCTCCCTCTTCGGAATGTGAGGTAAGTAATTGCATGCCCACGCAAATACCCAGCGTAGGTTTATTGAGCGATTTGATCTTTTCTATTAACCCTGTGTGCTCCAACTTATTCATGGCTGCGCCCGCGTGTCCTACTCCGGGGATAATATAGCGATCAAACTGTTCAAAATCGGCTTCACTATTCACCATACCATATTTTATGCCCAAACGCTCAAGGGAAGCAGTTAAGGAGAAAATATTTCCGGCGCCGTATCTTATTATGCCGAGCCCCCCGCCCCCTAAAGGGGGGGTATTTTGAAGTTCTCTATTTTCGCCGATATAATTTGCCATTTACTTTAATCCTCCCCCTTTAGGGGGCCGGGGGGCTTATAACACTCCTTTAGTGCTTGGTAAAACCATATTATTTACATCACGCTTTACGGCCATTTTTATTGCTTTTGCGAAGGCTTTAAATATGGCTTCTATTTTATGATGTTCATTTTGCCCTTCGGCTTTGATGTTTAAATTACATTTAGCAGCGTCTGAAAAGGATTTGAAGAAATGATAAAACATCTCCGTTGGCATTTCCCCGATCTTTTCCCGCTTAAATTCGGCGTCCCAAACGATCCAGTTGCGGCCGCCAAAATCAATGGCCACCTGGGCCAGACAATCGTCCATCGGCAGACAAAAACCATAGCGCTCAATGCCTTTTTTATTGCCTAAAGCTGTTGCGAATGCCTCGCCTAAAGCAATGCCGGTATCCTCAATAGTGTGATGTTCGTCAATATGCAGGTCGCCCTTGGCTTCAATTTCAAGGTCGATATTGCCGTGCCGGGCGATCTGGTCCAGCATGTGGTCGAAAAAGGGTAGCCCGGTCGATACTTTAGCTTCACCTTTACCATCAAGGGTTATTTTAATGTTGATATCCGTTTCTTTAGTACTCCTGCGGTGTTCCATAACGCGTTCACCCAGCTTCAAAAATTCGTATACTTTTTGCCAATCGGTGGTTTCAAGGGCGATGGTGTCATGCAGCTGGTCATGTTGTTC
>Ga0206930_1025_pt1 | contig 42976 bp, 34 predicted proteins | sample Alteio_BWOrgHeat_20_FD_152939 | JGI IMG/M metagenome (GOLD analysis project Ga0206930, IMG submission 152939) | Enriched cells from forest soil in Barre Woods Harvard Forest LTER site, Petersham, Massachusetts, United States -... | ecosystem: Environmental > Terrestrial > Soil > Temperate forest >... | reverse complement strand
AAGGATAAGATAAACATTCATTAATAAACAGCCTAAGATTGGTGTGATAAAAATCAGAAATAATATCAGTCCTTGCGCCGCAGATGGGGCATGTGGTTGGCTGGTCGGTCATGTAATAGAATGCGAGCATGAGTGTAATTTACTGTATGCTTTGAAAGTCTGCAATCGGAAATAGGTAAACTTTGTCATTGCGAGCGCAGCGCGGCAATCGCAAACTATGCAAGGCGGCTCTGTATTGTATGCGATTGCCACGTCGTTTCACTCCTCGCAATGACAAATGGTTTAATCATACCAGCCAGCACTTATACCCTTGTCATTGCGAGCGCAGCGCGGCAATCGCACGTAGGCAGGGCTGCTCTGTACAGTATGCGATTGCCACGTCGTTTCACTCCTCGCAATGACAAATGGTTTAATCATACCAGCCAGCACTTAAATCATTCCATAGGGGATTATCAGCAATAATAAGATCGATCTTCTTTTGCCTTGAACCGGCTTTTAGCTGTTTTTCCCTTGCTATCGCGTCCTGAATCCATTGAAATTCTTCATAATAAACCAGCTTGTTACACCCATATTTGGCTGTGAAGCCTTTAAATATCTTTAGTTTATGTTCGGACACCCTTCCTTGCAAATCACTGGTTACACCTACGTACAAAACTGTATTTGATTTATTGGTTAGGATATAAACATAGTATTCGTGTTTTTTCATTTTCACTAAAATAATAATATTTTTCATTACGATCCGCTAGCCAGCGGAGGGCAATCGCGAACTATGCTAAGCCGCTCTGTATAGCATGCGATTGCTTCGTCGTTTCACTCCTCGCAATGACAATGAGGTACACTTAAAGTTAAATTCCTTAACTATTGTTACTGTTCCACATCGTTCCAGGCGTTTCAAATGTTCCACTCTCTAAATGGAACACCTCCATAGGAGTCCTTCGGACCTTTTTTTAGGACAGTTGGGTGAGCGGGCGGCGCGTGGCGGGCGGCGGATGGCCATAAATATTGCACTGCCGCAACCCACCTAAACCCGGCAGTAGTGGATACCGGCTTCGCGCCTAAGGCCTGCGCTGTATGAGCGGATGACGGGGCTGTCACGGCATAGCAGCACAAGCATTGCTTTTCAAAAAAAACAGGTAAATTATAGCTACATATTGCCGTAGCGGTTCTTCTTACGCAGATCGAACGATACGCCGGAGGCTACGCCAACGGCTATGTAGGGGTAACTGTTCTGGAAGAAGATGTTGTAGGGGTCCTGCCCGCGGTAGCCGCCGGCAATGGTAAAGGCCACGTTTTCCATAAACCCGAATTGGTAATAATATTTGAGCGAGATGTTGAGGCGCTTGTGCCAGTCGACGATGTCGTAATTATACACCTTATCCAATATGTAGGTAAAATCAAACCTGATGCGGTAGTGGGTAAGGTAATGGTCAACAAGGCCGTATTTATCGCGCATAAAATCGTAAAAATAGCTGCCGTTGGTGCGTATAAAGCCATATTTGCCGGTCAGCTGCCTGGAATAGCCCAAATTGAACAGGCCGCTATGCACCTCGAGCCCGATAAAGCTATAATGGCTTTTGGCGATAGTATCGTTCATGTTTCTTTTACCGAAATAGTAGTTGAGCGTATAAAAGTTGGTGGTAAATTTGCCGTCGTGCTGGTTAAAGTTGCCGTTGGTATCCAGTGTTTGCCCCTCCTGCCCGTTGGAGTGGTGCGAATAGGAGAGCGACAGGAACCGAGGGTGGGTATCATCGTTATTCAGGCGGGTATACACGCTGGCCCCGGGCATGTAGCTCGGCGACCTTACCGGCGAGTGATACTCCGAAAACAACCTGAGCATCACTCTCGGCGTAATCACAAAAAAGAAGCGCGAGCGGCTGGTATTTAATAACACCACGTTGGGGACGATGTCGGCCGTGAGCAGATCGTGCGTAGGGTTGCCGTATTCGTTGCCATAAAAGGCGGGCAGCAAATTCTGGCGGTATATCTGGTTAAATGCTAAGTTTACAGAGCGGTGAGCCAGTTGTATTGAATCGGGGCCGGATGGCTTGGGTAGCGTAAGTGCAGCAGAGGGAAGTGCAAAACAAAAAAGACAAAACAATATCATGGAAAATCGAACAATGGATGGATTTAAATCCGGCTGGCGAGTCATCATGACAGGTTTGAAGAAAATTAGGTTGTTGCTACTAATGTAATACTAAAAAAATCATTACTCTCAATAAATAAGAGAAGATTTTGAGGTATTTAGAATTGCTTTGCCAATTTTAATTAATTTCACGCTTTACTCAGCACAATGAAAAAATATTTTACGCTCGGCTTACTATTGCTGCCCTCACTGCTACAGGCACAGCAAAAAAACATTACCGGTTTTACCAGTACCTCATCGGCACAGCAGCTCAAAACAGAGCAGGCTTTTGACCAATCATTAAGCGCTACAACGATAGGGGAAACGATAAAGGAGCTATCAGCATTCCCGCATAATGTGGGTTCGCCGGGTAGTAAGGCCGTTGCCGAAAAGATATTGGCGAAGTATAAAAGCTTTGGGCTTGATGCAAAAATAGAGACCTATTATGTGCTGTATCCCACACCAAAAACCCGCCTGCTGGAGCTCACAGGCCCCACCAAATATACCGCTCTGCTAAAGGAACCTGGCTTGCCCGAGGATGCCACATCTGGCCAGGCGAACCAATTGTCCACCTATAACGCCTGGAGCGCTGATGGTGACGTAAGCGGCGAGCTGGTATTTGTGAATTACGGCTTGCCCGATGATTACGACAAGCTGGCGGCAATGGGCATTGATGTTAAAGGAAAGATAGTGATTGCCAAGTACGGCCGCAGCTGGCGGGGTATTAAGCCCAAAGTGGCGTATGAGCATGGCGCCATCGGCTGCCTCATCTACTCCGACCCGCGCGACGATGGTTATACTGCCGGAGACGTTTACCCCAAAGGTGCCTATAAAAGCGAGTTCGGCGTGCAGCGAGGTTCGGTGATGGATATGGTAGTTTATCCCGGCGACCCGCTTACACCCGGCATAGGGGCAACCAAAGATGCCAAACGCCTCGACCGCAAGGATGCCACCACCATTATGAAGATACCTGTGCTGCCCATCAGTTATCATGATGCGCAACCGCTATTGGCAGCGCTGGATGGCCCGGTTGCTACGGGCGACTGGAGCGGTTCGCTGCCCATCACTTACCACATAGGCCCGGGCAAGGCGATAGTACATTTGAAAACAGAATTTAACTGGGACATTGTACCGGCATATGACGTGATAGCCAAAATAAAGGGTTCGCAATTCCCCGATGAATGGGTGATGCGCGGCAATCACCACGATGCCTGGGTAAACGGCGCTAATGACCCTATCAGCGGGCAATCGGCCATGCTGGATGAAGCCAAGGCCCTGGGCGATCTGCTAAAAACCGGCTGGCGGCCAAAGCGTACCATTGTGTACTGCTCGTGGGATGGCGAGGAACCGGGATTGCTTGGTTCAACCGAGTTTGCTGAGGGGCATGATAAGGAACTGCAGCAAAAAGCGGTGATCTATATCAATTCGGATAGCAATGGTCGTGGGTTTTTTGGCGAAGGCGGCTCGCAGGCATTGGAAAACTTTATGGACGAGATCACCCAAAACATAACCGACCCGCAAACAAATGTAAGCGTATTCGACAGGGCAAAGGCTGGGGAGTTGGTCAAAATATCATCAGCCAAGGAAAAAAAGGAGCTGTTTGAGCGAAAGGGTCGCAGGCTGGAGGGCTTGGGCTCAGGGTCTGATTATTCGTCATTCCTGCAGCATTTAGGCATCACCACGCTCGATCTTGGCTTTGGAGGCGAAGACGGCGGCGGCGAATACCATTCCATTTATGATTCGTTTGATGATTACCGCCGCTTTAAGGACCCTGATTTTAAATACGGCGTGGCATTGGCGCAAACTGCCGGTCGTGCAGTATTAAGAATGGCTGACGCAGATGTGCTGCCATTTGATTTCAGGAACCTGTATGCCACCATCGACCGTTACACCACCGAACTTGTAGACCTGAGCAATAATATGCGCGATGCTACAGCGATAGATAACCAGCTGATTAAGGCCAACGATTATACCCTGGCCTCCGACCCGACGATAAAATATGTACAACCCGCTGCCAAATCAGAAGTGCCAAACCTTGATTTCACGGCCCTTAAAGTTGCTTTGGATAGCCTCAAGAAAAGCACCAGCCACCTGGCAGATGTATGGGCTAAAGAATCACAATCAGATGCCAATCACGATAAACTGAATAAGGCGCTTTACCAGGCTGAGCAGCAATTGTTATCAACTGATGGCCTGCCTCGTCGCCCCTGGTACAGGCACACCATTTATGCGCCCGGCTTCTACACCGGTTATGGTGTAAAAACCCTTCCCGGCATCCGCGAAGCCATAGAACAGCGCAACTGGACCGAGGCACAGCAGCAGATAGGCGTGGTGGCGGCATCGGTGAATAGGCTGGCGCTGTATTTGGGGAGTTTGAACTAAGGGATTAAGGATTATAAGCGATGTTATCCTGAGCCTGTCGAAGGATGTGCGGTAAGGCCTCCCCACTATGTTTCGACAGGCTCAGGATGACACCCTTTCTCTATTCTTTTGAAAAGCAATGGCAGTGCAACTATGTTCCGGTAGCCCCGCTTTTCAATCGGGTTTAGCTTACGCGGGGTAATGCTGCAATTTTGTCTGAACCTGGATTAAACGGATTTAAGGATTAGCTTGATTTACTTTTGTTATTCTTTTCTGTCCACCCTGTATAGTTACAATTTAAAGGACGGACAAAACATTAGCTGAACCAAAAAGAGCGGTGGCCCTGCCGCAACATCGGGCCGGGTGTATGGCGTGAATGACGGTTTAGCTTTTCGGGATGTGCCCGAAAAGCGTTAAGAACCGGCAGAGCGGGTTGAAGTTATGTTGCGGCTTGATGTTTGGTTACTTTGCATCTAAGGTAAAGTAACTAGGCCCCTGCGGCTATGAGCAGGCTAGCTTAAATCATCTACACAGGTAATACCTAAACGCATAGGCATTCATTAACTCGCTGCACTTTTTTCTTTGATAAACAAATTTATCATCCCCGCAATCAAAATCAACAAAATACACCCTATCGCATTAAGCCACAAATAGGCTACTATTTTATAATTGCCTATAATATAAATAGCAATTTCTGTTAGTATCGCAGCAAAAAATACAGAGGTGCCACGGATTCTTTTAAAGTAAAAAGCTACCACGAATACACCTAATATCGTTCCATAAATATAAGAGCCGAGCTTATTTACATACTCAAGCAAATTACCCACCTTGCTCGCATAAAGTGCCATCAAAACGCAAACCAAGCCCCAAAATACGGTTGCCAGTCGGGAGGCGTTCAGGTAATTTTTATCAGATGCACCTGGATTAATAATGCGTTTATAAATATCCACTACGCTTGTTGAGGCCAGGGAGTTCAACGCACTGGCTGTAGATCCCATGGATGCCAGGAACACGATCGCAATGAGCAACCCTATTAATCCCCGTGGCAAAAAGTGCGTCACAAAATTCAGGAACACATAGTTGGTATCATCTGCATTGGCCTTGTCGTTATTCTTCTTCATCACGGCTATGGCATCCTTACGGATATCGCTTGCCTGTTTATCGGCCTGCTTCAAGGCGTCCTGCGCCTGCTGGATTTGGTTCGCATCCTTGCTATCCATCGCTTTCACCATATCCTCCGCCTTGCTCTTCCTTTGCTCAAAGGCAGCTGTATATTGGCCCTCAAGTTTGCTGTACTGATCAGCATAAGCGCTTTGCTTCACCTGCTTTACCTCATACTGATTAAAAAACATCGGTGGCCGGTTAAACTGGTAAAAGGCGAAAACCAAAACACCTATCATCAATATCAAAAACTGCATGGGTATTTTGATCAGTCCATTCATGATGAGACCCAGTCTGCTTTGCCCTATCGAGCTGCCTGTTAAATATCTTCCCACCTGGCTTTGGTCCGTACCGAAGTAAGACAGCTGTAAAAAGAAGCCGCCTATTACGCCGCTCCAGATATTGTATTGATTCTGTCGGTCAAATTTCCAGTCGATCACATTCATTCTGCCCAGTTTTCCTGCCAAATGCAATGCCTTACCAAATCCAACACCCGATGGCAGCAGCATTACCACCAGCAATCCCGCCAGGAACATCCCTAAAAATATGATGCTCATTTGCAGCAATTGGGTATAGGATACTGCCTTTGTACCGCCATAAACGGTATAGAATATCACCAGGCCACCTATAAAAAGCGTGGTATAAACAGTGTTGATATCGAGTATGGTTGATAAAATAATGGAGGGCGCATAAATGGTAATACCTGTCGACAAACCCCTCTGCACAAGAAACAAAAAAGACGTCAGCGCTCGTGTCTTCAAATCAAAACGCTGCTCCAGAAACTCATAGGCGGTATAAACTTTAAGTTTGCTGAATATCGGCACGAACGTAACACACAACACGATCATCGCCAGAGGCAAGCCGAAATAGAATTGCACAAACCGCATCCCGTCAGAATATGCCTGGCCCGGTGCCGACAAAAAGGTGATAGCACTGGCCTGAGTAGCCATTACAGACAGGCCGACAGTATACCACAGCATGGAGCGGCTGCCCATCAGGTACTGGTCGATGTTCTGACTCCGCCCGCTTTTCCAAACACCGTAGAGCACTATGCTTAGCAGGGTAACACCAAGAACGATCCAGTCGGGTAGGCTCATTTAAAGAGGATGGTAATGAGCCAAAATACAAAAATTAAAAAAACCAGCCATACGATAACAATACCGTAAAACTGGTTCCAGCTTTTTATGAATGAGGGCAGGTCAGGATCAGTGTTCCTCACGGCCCCTTACAAACACCTGCAGAAACAGAACCGTAGTAAGTAATCCTAAAACACCACCCACAAATATCCAGGTAAATCCCTTATCGATAATTGCACCGGTAAACAAGCCGCTAAGCAGCCCAACAAGGTAATATAAAGCGTTAAAGTTTACTTCTTCCTTTTCTTCTTGATGATGTTCCATAGTATTATTAATTACAACAGTGCAAAAGTAATTGTTTGTATGAAGTTTGGCAATAGGGGGAAGTATTAAATTAATTTCTTCAACCCTCTTTTTTGCTTGCAAAAGAGAGGGTGGTCGAGCGAAGCAAAGACCGGGTGAGTTAAATATGCAGGCGAAATGCCGCCAATGCGTGCCGACCCGTTTACTCACCCCGACATCGCTACGCTTGTCGACCCTCTCTACCACAAGTGGTAAAGAGGGTGAAAAGGGATTAAAGTAAATTCCCGTTGCGGGGATGGCGCATTCCTAAAATAATCCTACAATCCTTTAATCTGTTTAATCTTAGTTCAGGCTACGGATTCACCTTCGGTTTATTCAACAAATTAATAAACAACCTGTACGCCCCTGGTACTCCCGCAGGCAATTGCCTGAAGAACGACAATGATGTATATACAAACCGCCCCTTGCCATATTGCGTGGTGATCAGTGATCCGTCCTTTGGCGCTTCGCCGGGATCAGCCATTTGCAGCACCTTTTGGTATTGCGGGTCGGCATCCTTGGTAAAATATAAGCCACGCTCCTGCACCCAGCCGTCAAAATCAGCCTGACCTATTTTATTCGGATAATTCAAAACCGGGTTATTGGGGTCTGCAATGGTAATTTTAGCGTTCTCATCTGTCACCCGTTCATTCACCACTTTAAAAGGATATGGACCAATCTGCCTGGTCACCAAACCCTGACTATTGTTGTACTGCACCAGCAAATTGCCGCCATTTTTCACATATTCCAATAGTTTTGGCTGCTCGATAGCCAGGCGCGGGTTCACGTTATAAGCCCTTACCCCCACCACAATGGCGTCATATACCGACAGGTCGCCGTTAAGGATCTCATTTTCTGTCAGCGGATGCACGTCATAGCCTACCTGCCGCAAGGCATCCTGTACCAAATCGCCTGCTCCATCAATATAACCTATTTTCTTGCCTGCAATTTTAAGGTCGAGCTGTACCAGTCTGGCTTGCGCCGGCGGAAACAAGGTAATGTTGGGAATATGGTTATACTTTATAGATAGTATCCCGTAATTATAAGCTGTTTGGTCGTTATCAACAGTTACTTGTGCTTCAAGAGCGGCAGTTTGCGATTGGGTTCCGGCAGGTGTCAGTGTAAAATCCTCTTCCCATTCGTCACCTTTATTCTTTTTGGTGAACGTAGCGCTTTCAGGGCTCACTTTCCACCCAACCGGAGCATTCAACCGGACATTACCTGCAGCTACATTCTTGAAACTCTTCAGTTTTACCTGTACAGTTTGTGGTTGCTGTGAGTTAAAAATATACACCTGGTTACGCATATTGGCCGTTACAGGAGGAGTGACCTCAACAGGCTGATAAATTTCTCCCACTGCAGGGTTTAAATACTTGTAAACCAATTGCCGCTCAAATCTGATCGGTTTGCCCTCAATCATAAATTCATATTCGATCTTTGGAAGATCAGGATTTTCAGGGCTGCCAACAAATTGCTGATTCTTTATGATGTAGGATCCTATTCCGTGCGGTTCCTCAAGCCAGTAGGGCTGTGTAATTTTAGTTGCACGTACCTTGCTGTTAAACGTTTGCAGCTCATTAGTAGAGATCACTTTACCACCATCAAAGTGTATCCCGTCAACGGTGGTTAGTTTTACCTTATCATTATACCGGTCAATTACCTGCGAACGTACCTCGATGCTGTCATGCAGAGCATATGCTTCCTCTGCCGCATAACTCTCAAACCACAATCCCGCACATGCGGCGATAAATTCGCTCAGTTCCTTTGTTTTCTGTGTACGCCAATAAGTATCATTTACTTTCTCTACTTTATCCAGCAATTTCACCAATGCCGGCACCGACTTATCCGGGTGTTCCAAGTCAAAGTTTTTTTGAATGCCTGCGATATCCAAACCGATCTCCGATCCGTTCTTCACCCTATCCCAGGTGGTATTCACCCCGTCCATCAGTTCTTCCTTTGGCGCGTCGCCCAAAATCGTTTTAAAATATTCATAAGCATTACCTCTCTGCCTTGACGAGCCAAACCCTTGTGTCTTATGGTTCGAACGGCTTTCGGCAGCGAGTTCGCCATAACCTTTTCCAAGTATCGGATTATAAACCCCCACATTTACCTTAAACTGGTCGGGCGCTGTAGTATTTGTTGTGCCGAAGTTAAAGGTGTTCCACATCAGCCGCTTGGCCTGCCAGGTTTGCACATACTGCAATTGTTCGGGAAAGCGCTTAGGATCCGCGGCGGCGGCAAAAGCCTCCTCCGCCAGCATAGCCGAAGCAGTGTGATTGCCATGGCCGCCCTCCCCTGTAGTGGGGAAGCGGCAAATGATCACATCCGGCCTGAACTTACGGATCACCCAAACCACATCACCCAGCACCTTCTCTTCGTTCCAGAAATCAAGCGTTTCCTTTGGTCCTTTTGAGAAGCCAAAATCTACGGCCCTGGTAAAAAACTGCTCTGCACCATCCACTTTTCGCGCAGCTAAAAGCTCCTGCGTGCGTATCAGTCCAAGTAATTCGCTTTGCTCGTTGCCTATCAGGTTCTGCCCGCCATCGCCCCTGGTTATGGAGAGGTAGCCTGTGCGGTAATGCTTTTCCTGTGCCAGGTAAGCCAGCAGCCGGGTATTTTCGTCATCGGGATGTGCGGCTACGTAAAGCACACTCCCCAACACGTTAAGTTTCTTAAAATTTTGTTCGATGGTGGCTATATCGGTTGGCGGGGCCGTCTGCGCTATTGCGAATTGTGTAAAAAGTAAAAGCGCTGCAATGAGTCTAATCCGGTTCATAATGGCAAATATATTGAAAGATAAACTGCATATTTCCTATGTATCAACATTTTAACAATTGAAAGATATTTCTGAAACGATATTCAGGGGAAACGTAAACAGCCTTGCCACGATGATCTTATTGGCACCCTTTTCTCCTCATTATCAAGCATTTTCAATCAAACAAAGCCTGATACAGGGTTGTTATTTGTTATGTGGTTTATCTATTGATAATCAAATGATGACAATAAGATAACAAAAGTATTTTTGCTTAATCAATCGTTTGATTAATTTTGTGGTGGAAAAAATAAAATGGACAAAGATAAGATCGATAAAAAGGACCATATCCTTGATGTAGCTGAAAAGGTATTTTCAGAACTCGGATTTGATGGCGCTTCAACCCGGACAATTTCGGGTGAGGCCGGTGTGAATATGGCGATGCTGAACTATTATTTCGGCTCAAAAGAAGGTTTATTCGTAGCAGTTTTTAACCGGAAGATCGTTTCCTTTCAAAATTTGCTTGAAAACCTGGGCAATGATAGCAGCATAAGTTCGTGGAATAAAATAGAGAGATACATTGAATTGTATGCTGAGCGGGTGGTTAACAACAACTGCTTCCAGAAAATGCTGTACCAGGAAATGGCCATGCAACGGCGTGGCGACCTGGCAGATAAGATATCTGAAATATTAATGAAGAACGTGGGTGAAGTGCGCAAAATACTAAATGATGGTATCGATAACGGCGAATTCGACAAGGATATTGATATAGAAATGGTTATTGCTACTATTTACGGAACCAAAAATTTCATTATCAATGCTCCGCAGCTCACTTCCAATATGCTGGGCTACGATATACAAAACGACAAATTCCTCGAAGAAAGGCTGAAACCCCGTATCGAGGCTTATTTAAAAAGACTACTAAAATCTTACTTGCTGAAAGAACATGATTACACAACTAAATAAACACACACACCAACCACCATTTAAAAAAATGGTCAGATTCCTGTTCGTGGCTATTATTGCTGCGTTCCTGGGATCATTTTCAACCGCACATGCGCAGGATAAAACACTGACTCTTGATGAAGCTATTAAGCTTGGAATCCAAAACAGTAAGGTATTAAAGCTGTCGCAGTCAAAAATAGACCAGGCTGTTTCGCAATACAACCAGGCTAAGGATAGCGCCCTGCCTGGTGGCAAGGCAAGCTTCGGCTATAACCGTGCTGAGATCCCGGCTAATAAACTGGATTTTGGACCAAATAGTAGCTTTAATCTGCCAAAAAATGCAGATGCCTATCTCGGTATCGTAACATTGAACGAAACCATATTTGCCGGCGGTAAATACAAGTATGCTCGTGAATCAACTGATCTGCTTACTAAAGTATCGCGTTTGGATGCCGACAAGGACAAGGATCAGATCACTTACGATGTGATCAGCGAATATTACAACCTGTATAAGGTATTGCAGAGTAAAAAAGTAGTTGAGCAAAACCTAAGTTCCATCGATCAGCAGATACACCAGTCGCAGCGCTTCTTTGAGCAGGGCCTGGTTACCAAAAATGACGTGCTGCGGTTCCAGTTGCAGCGTGCAAACGTACAATTGAACCAGATCGATCTTGAAAGTAACCGCAAGGTGATCAACTATAATCTCGATATTTTATTGGGCTTGCCTGAAACAACCAATATCCAGATAGACCAGATAACAGAAGCTGACCACCAGGTAGGGCCACTGAGCAGCTATATTGATTCGGCTATGGGCAGTCGCCAGGAGGTACAGCAACTGGTATTGCGGTCGAAGGTTGCGGAAACTAATATTAAAAGCATACGGACCAACCAGATCCCTACACTCGCTGCATCGGCAGGCATGTATTATGTTGATGCAAATATTGATCCTATTCCGAAATCGGGCAATTATATCACCCCGCTAACTGTAGGTTTAACATTTTCATGGAACTTCTCTTCGTTATGGACAAATAAAAACAAGATCTCTGAGGCTAAGATCGAACGCGACCAGGTGACCATCAACCAGGGCATCACTGCGGATAATATCCGTAAAGAGGTAAATCAAAGTTACGAGGACTATATGGTTGCTCTGGATAAGATAAAGCTGCTGCAAACATCAATTGATCAGGCTGGCGAAAACAATAAAATACTCGAATCAAAATACAGGAGCAATACCGCATCAGCTACAGACAGGGCCGATGCCGAAACCCTGCTTTACCAGGCACAGATCAACCTTGAACTGGCTAAGGCTGACGCTGGACTTGCTTATTACACTTTATTAAAATCAACCGGAAAACTTAACAAATAATAAAACACCCAAAATGGCACAAGAACAAGAACCCAAAAAGAAACCCAACAGGGTACTACCCATCATACTTGGTATCATATTGATAGGCGGTATCATATTCGGGATAAAAGAATATATCTATTACGGAAAACATATTGATACCGATGACGCACAGATTGACGCCGACATAAGCCCGGTAGTTGCCCGTGTTGGCGGCTATGTGGACAGTATCTTTTTTGAAGATAACGGCCACGTTGAAAAAAACCAGGTTTTAGTAAAGCTGGATGACCGTGATTACAAAGTAAAATTAGAGCAGGCATTATCGGCCCAAAAGGGTGCCAGTGCAGGCGTTGGTGTTGGCCAGTCGCAGATCATTGCTACAGCTGCCAGTTCATCAAGCGCACGTGCGCAGGCTGAATCTGCTGCCGCGAAGCTGGAAAAAGCCAATAAGGATTACGCCCGTTACGCCAACCTGGTAAAGGATGGCTCCATTACCCAGCAGCAATTTGATCAGGCAAAGTCTGACCGTGACGTTGCTGAGGCTACTTATCGCGCAGCACAGGATCAATACAAGGCTGCGTTGGAGCAGATAGGCACAAGCCGTAACCAATTAAAGGTTACTGATGTAGGTGTTACCCAGCGCCAGGCTGATGTGGATTATGCGAAATTGCAATTAACCTATACCACCGTTGTAGCCCCTGCAAGTGGCACAGCTTCTAAGAAAAACATACAAATAGGCCAGCTTGTACAGGCAGGTCAGACTTTATTTTCAATTGTGAATGATAACAGCCTTTACATAACTGCAAACTTCAAGGAAACACAACTGACCAACATGAAGAATGGTCAGAAAGTACAAATTGATGTGGATGCTTATCCTGATCTGAAGCTGGAAGGTGTGGTTTACAATTTCGCACCGGCTACTGGTGCCAAGTTCTCCTTGTTACCTCCGGATAATGCTACCGGTAACTATGTAAAGGTGGTACAACGCGTGCCTGTAAAAATAAAAATCAATGCTGATAAAGAAACCATGGCAAAGTTGCGCCCTGGTATGAGTGTAAGCGTTTCTGTAACTTATAAAGACTAATAACAATGGCTGAAACTGGCTTTAGAAAATGGATCATTACTATCACGGTAATATCAGCCTCCTTACTTGAGCTGATAGATACCACAATAGTGAACGTGGCCCTGCCCAAAATCCAGGGCAACCTTGGTGCAACCCTCGAGGATGTTGCCTGGGTGGTTACCGGGTATGCAGTGGCCAACGTAATTATATTGCCCATGTCGGGCTGGCTGGGCAGTTTTTTTGGCCGCAAGAATTATTTCCTCGGCTCTATTATATTATTTACCATCGCCTCTTTCCTTTGCGGTAATGCGCACTCCTTAAATGAATTGATCGCATTCCGCATATTGCAGGGCATAGCCGGTGGCGGCTTGATATCAACCGCACAAGCTATTTTGCTGGAGACCTGGCCGCGTGAGCAGGTAGGTATGGCAACAGCTTTGTTTGGTCTTGGAGCTGTGGTGGGCCCAACTGTAGGCCCAACTATCGGTGGTTTTATTACCGATCATACTAACTGGCAATGGATATTTTATGTAAATATCCCCGTAGGTGCTGTAGCTGCATTCTTTACGCTCACGTTTGTACGAGAGACGCCCAAGGATGCCAAGGGAAAGCCCATCGACTGGTGGGGTATTGCTTTACTGGCTGTAGCTGTGGGCAGTTTGCAAACGATTCTGGAAAAAGGCGAATCAGAAGATTGGTTTGCAAAACCCTATATCCTGGTACTGACTATATCCGCAGTTTTAGGCACGATATTATTTATCTGGCGCGAGCTGAGCACCGACCATCCCATAGTCAACTTTGGTATTCTCCGGCATCGAAGTTTCGCGGTCGGGATGTTTACTTCCTTTATACTTGGCTTCGGCCTCTATGGATCGGTATTCGTCTTTCCCGTCTTCTGCCAGAACCTGCTTGGGTTCACGGCACAGCAAACAGGAGAGCTATTGTTTCCGGGAGGACTTTGTACCATTGTAATGATGCCTTTCATAGGCAGAATGCTTGGTAAGGGCGTACCTGCACAGTTTATGGCAACAGGCGGCATGTTCTTGTTTTTCGTATTCACCTACATGCTAAGTGGTTCCACATTGGAAACCGGAGAAGTAAATGTGCTGATCCCGCTATTGATAAGAGGTGTAGGAATGGCCCTGTTATTTGTTCCGCTAACCACCCTGGCTATTTCAGATCTGAAGGGTCCTGAAATAGGACAAGGTACAGGTCTAAATAACATGATGCGCCAGTTGGGTGGTTCGTTTGGTATTGCCGCGTTGACTACAATAATCCATATACGCCAGGCAACGCACCGCAGCAACCTGCTTACCAACATTAACCCATATAATAATGCATTCTTACAGCGGATGCAGCTATTGGAACATGGCTTTATGGCGCAGGGAAAATCTCTCCTTGATGCTACACAAATGGCTTATTCAGCTATTGAAGGGGCCGTTGTCAGGCAATCGCTGTTACTTACTTACAATGATGCTTACTTAATCTCAGGCTTGGTGATGTTATTCTCCATCCCGTTATTATATCTGCAACCGTTTAAAAAGAACAAGGTGAGCATGCCTGTTGATGCACACTAAATGATAAAAGCCGTTCGGTTTTACAACTGAACGGCTTTCCCCAAAAAAAATTTAACAATTAAAAGTTTAGTAATATCACTCCCTTCGCACAATTCTTAATGAATATAATGATCGGGATTGTCTAATATTAAAGTATAAAATTAAAGTTTTTTAATCGACAATCCCAAATTTTAACAAATTATTCCCCAACAATTCATCACATCATCTCCAGCGGTGTTTGTTTTCATATCCGTCCCTGTTAAGCAATAAATTAAATTAATTCACCAGGGTATGTTTTAAGTGAAAAAGGAAACAAAATTTCAAAAAAGCACTTATTACAAATTGATATGAAGATTTTCAGCAGGCACTTTCTTAAACAATTCTGGAAAGTTATCATGGCCACATTTATGGGCTTCATTAATGATAATGGCTTAAAGCTAAGTGCATCCCTGGCATACTATACCGTTTTTTCAGTAGCACCATTATTAATCCTCGTGATTTCTTTGATCAGCCTGTTTTTAGGGCATGATGCTGTTAATAATAATCTGTATCCCCAAATAAAGGAATATGTAGGCAGCTCCGCAGCGGTACAAATACAGGAGATTATCAAGAAGTTGCAATTTTCAGGTAAAACAGGAGTAGCGTTGATAACGGGTATCAGTATCCTAATTATTGGTGCAAGCAGCATGTTTGTGGAAATACAGGATTCATTAAACATCATCTGGAGAGTAAAAGCTAAGCCAAAAAGGGGTTGGGTTAAGCTGATACAAAATCGCTTTTTATCATTCTCCCTAATTATAAGCCTGGGCTTCCTGCTGCTTGTATCATTGGTTATTAATATTGCCATACATGCATTAAGCGAAAGACTGATACATTTTTTACCCGGTTTAACCGTTTTCGTATTGAACGGTATAAATCTCGCTATCACACTTGTGGTTATTGCCGTTCTGTTTGGCATCATATTTAAGGTTCTGCCCGATGTAAAGATAGGATGGTCCGAAGTGCGTATGGGGGCTATTTTTACTGCAGTACTTTTTATGGCTGGCCAGTATTTAATAGGTTTGTATATCCAATACACCGCGCAGGGCTCGGCTTATGGGGCAGCAGGATCCATAATCATTATTTTAGTATGGATATATTATTCGTCCGCCATACTATATATAGGGGCCGAATTTACCCAGGTGTATGCTGAAGCCACGGGCTGCCGCATTGAGCCAGCCGAATACGCGGTGCTTGTGGAGCAAACTGAAGTTGAACGTGTTGTTACCCAATTACCTGCGCAGAATCCGAGGCTTAAGGGTAATCTGAAAGCAAATACCGAAGAGCAAAATAATTAATAATTTTCGTGGATATAGGTCATTACACGTACCATTTCATCACGTATCTCGCGGGTGGGTCTCGTGAAATTATTATTCATGAATGAAAAGGCCAGGTGCTTTCCTTTGCGTGTGATCAAATAGCCGCTCTGATTGTGGTTGTTTGCCAGCGAGCCCGTCTTGGCCCAAACAAAGGGCTGGCCGTTATCGGTTTTGTAAGCGCTCTTGATAGTGCCGGCTACACCACCGGTGGGCATCATACTATGTACCAAATCGTCATTTTTCATTTCAGCCTCAATCTTACATAATAATGCAATGATACTTCTTGGCGTAAAAAGGTTTTGCCTTGATAACCCTGATCCGTCGACCCATTGCGGCACATCCGGCAGATCATTGAGAAAATGCGCCTTTGAATATTGAATTACCGAATCGGCATTAAGTATCTTAAATTTCACCGATGAGCAAACAAGCAACAATTGTTCGGCAATAAAATTATCACTCGGTTGTAGCATGCGTTTGTAAACCGAATCGGCATTGGCATTGTAAATCGTCTTAGCAGCGGTATCCAAATCAAAACGTACTGCTTCAACTGGCTTTTTCAAAGTATCTTCCAGAATTGCAATGGTGAGCGCGGTGCTGGTTTTCCAGGGTATTTCCTTACGATAATCTGCCGGTGGCTTCATTGCCGGGTAAACAAATACATTGGTCAAAAAATCCCGCTGCACCCTGAATGTCGCTGGTTTATAATTGCTGTCGCACTTTAAATACATTTTTAAATACGATGGGCTGATCTGCATATCTTCGTTTTTATCCGCATACACAACCGCCACATTATCCTCAATTGGCAGTTCCGATATTTCTGCCTGGTAATAATCGTTGTAATCATCCCAGGCCCAGCCAGCCCCGTAAAAATCGTTTTGATACATGCCTGAGGAGAAGAACAGTTTTTTATCTGAGTTTTTTAAAAGGTTAAACCCATTTATTCCCTTCAGGTCGCTGTGAAGGAATGAGGGATCGCCTGTCCCCCAAAATATCAACGAATCATTGCGTATAGTATACTTTAAAGCCGGGATAGAATCTCCCAGCATTTTCAAACAGGTGTAAAATGTAAACAGTTTGGTGTTTGATGCCGGGGTAAAATATTTATCAGCATTCAGCTCATAGATCATTTCGCCCCTATCCATATCATAAAGGGCAAACCCGGTAAAGTGGTCGTTAACAATGAGCGAATGCTTAAATAACTTCCGTATCCGCCGCTTTCGTATCCTTTGTGCCTGCGCACCTTCACTCCATAACAACACCACACAGGTAAGCAGCACAAGGGCCAGGGATTTTCTATTCACAATTATTTTATAAAACGCTTATATTGTCGTAAATTTAATATTTCAATTATAAACAAATTGTTATTCAGAATATTTCATAAAACTAAACTTCTGCATGTTGCAGGGTTGATCTATTTATTATGCTTCAGTTTTTCGCCGGTTAAGGCGCAATACTTTGATATAGAAAAGAGCAGGAGATCGGTAAGGGTCCCTTTCAAATTAGTAAGGAACCTGGTTATTATACAACTGCAAATAAATGAAAAGGGGCCTTTCAATTTTATTTTAGATAGTGGGGTTGGGTTAATGATCATTACCGAACCTAAATTAGTAGATTCTATTGGCCTGCAAAATAAACGCACCATTAAAATGCCCGGTCTGGGAGAGGGTGAGGCGTACGAAGCTTATGTAACTCCCCCGCTACAAATAGAGATCCCCGGACTCAAAAGTTATGATGTAGCCGCTGCTATACTCAAAACAGACCACTTCAATCTTTCAAACTTTGTGGGGATGCCTATACACGGGCTATTGGGCTATGAGTTTTTTAACAATCTGGCAGTAAAACTGGATTTTTCTGATAGCACCATTACAGTTTACAGGCCCAAAGATAATCGTTCATTTAAAAAAGGAGCCAGGATCCCTTTATCTATCGAAGACCATAAACCTTACGTACAGGCACTGGTGTCATTACCAAATGGCACACAACAACAATGCAAACTGGTGGTCGATCTTGGGGCGGGCCATCCCGTTTCCCTTGAAAATATGATCAAAAAACATGGCCTTCCTCAAAAATTTATTTCAGCTAATTTGGGGGTGGGCCTAAATGGCCCCATCAGCGGGTTTCTCAGCAGGATTGATGAAATAGACATCGGGAAATTTAAAATGAAGGGCGTGATCACCTCGTTCCCGAACGACTACGATGCAGAAACGATGAAGTACTTACCTGTGAAAAGGGATGGCAACCTGGGTGTAGGCATACTCAAAAGATTCACAGTAGTACTTGATTACCACGATAATGCAATGTACCTGAAACCAAATTTAACCTATTCTGAGCCTTTTGAACATGATATGAGCGGTATGGAATATTATGCCGGAGGCGAGGGCTTGAAGCATATTATTGTAAGCCGGGTTGAGTCTGGATCCCCTGCAGATGAGGTTGGTATTGAAAAGGACGATGAAATTGTATCAGTGAATTTTAAATCGCTGCAGAAAATGAGCCTTGAAGAAGTCGACGCCCTATTCAAATCGAAAGATGAGCGCAGCCTGTTGCTCGAGGTTTTTCACGATCATAAGTATGATAAGGTGATCATTACCTTAAAACGACGTATATAGATTCCCAATGCCAAACCTATTTCAATTGGCTTATATTTTCAAAAAAGGCAGCCTGCAGATCCAGCAGCGAGTTAACCTTTATTTTTTCCCCATAAGCATCAAAGCAAAGGAATTTTGATTTCTCAGGATGTCGGGTATCGTGTTTTTCAAGAAAGTTGAATGTTTCAAAAAAATAATGTTTCGTTGTAACATTTCTATTACGATTGGTTTGTGAGGCATTTAGCCTGAAACCGAATACATCTATCCATTCATGGATCCTCGAGTGCAGGGTGGATGCTATATTTTTCATAGGGTAATGTTTTTTAATTTTAACGAAATATTTATGGCAAAGTTTTCTTTTTGCATTTATTTTTACTGACAATGGTTAAGAAATTATCCTAATAACCTAAAATTTATCTTATGAAACATACTCCAAAACACATTTCTGGTTAACGTAATTGTAACCTATTGAATTTCTTCCCGTAGAAGTGGGTAATTAATTTATTTAACGTACCCTATATGAGACGAATTAGACACATATTACCATTAATACTGCTAGCATGTTTTATTAGTATTAATGGTTGTAAAAAAGACAAAACACCTGGACCTGCCGGAACAAACGGTCCTACAGGTGCTACCGGCGCCACAGGCATCACCGGGGCAATAGGAGCTACAGGAGCACAAGGGCCGCAGGGACCAGCCGGGCCAGCAGGAGGACCAGTAGGGCCACAAGGTGCTACAGGAGCAACTGGTGCCACAGGAGCAACCGGTACTAACGGTACTAATGGTACTAATGGAAGCAACGGCGCAACCGGTGCTACAGGTGCTAACGGTGCTACAGGAGCAACCGGGGCTAATGGTGCAACAGGAGCTAACGGCGCTACAGGTGCAACCGGCGCCAACGGTGCTACAGGAGCTAACGGTGCTACAGGAGCTAATGGTGCTACAGGGGCAACCGGCGCTAATGGCGCTACAGGGGCAACTGGTGCCACAGGAGCAACTGGTGCTACGGGAGCTAATGGTGCTAACGGTTCAACAGGCGCAACTGGTGCCACAGGAGCAACCGGTGCTAATGGTAATGCAGACGTTCAAAGCTATATCATTAAAAATGTAACTGTTCCGGTAACAGGAACAAGCTTATCAGTACCGGCTATCACTCAAAACATTGTTGATACAGGTTTAGTTTTGGTTTACTTCAGTAATACAGGTACATCGGGACCTTGGTTCGCTTTGCCTTACAACGCTTCAGGCACAACAATTAACATGGTTAGCTATGGTGTTGGCACTGTAAGTGTTACTACAAGCACCCTGCAAACAGGTCTTATCTTCAGGATTGTTGTAATACCAGGCAGTGCAGTTACTAATTTAAATGTTGCTCATCCGGGCATCAATTTTAGGAACTTCAGTCAGGTAGCGTCAGCACTGAATATCAGGAATTAATAGTTCATGTGGTTTTATATTCAAAGCCTCCTGACTTCGGTCGGGGGGCTTTTTTGTGTAACAATAATATGATTATTAATTATTTAAGGCATATAAATTGAACATTTGCGTTTTATTGTTGTCAAACATTAAACAATAGCACGCTTACGTTTATGAGATATTTTTTACCCCTCCTTTGCCTTCTTCTTCTCACCATTACCTATGCGCATGCACAAAGCGGCCGCGAGGTAGACGGAACAGTCCTCGACTCAACCAAGCTTGCTATTCCAGGAGCCAGCGTTAAGATAAAAACCGATAAGGGCGACAGTTTAACTGTTGTTGCTGATGGTGCCGGTAAATTTGTCTTCCCTTCGGTTACCGGAACTAAATTCTCGCTTACCATATCCTCAATAGGTTACCAGTCGCTCTTAAGGCATTATACGCTGGATAATGATACCAAGCCCGCCGTTCTGGCTCCAATTATATTAAAATCAGCACCAAATACGCTGACAGGCGTTACCATTGTGGGTGTCAACCCTGTAACATTAAAGGAAGATACGGTTGAATATAAAGCAAGTGCTTATAAGGTGAGAGAAAATGCCCCAGTTGAGGACCTGATAAAAAAACTGCCGGGTGTAGATGTGGATGTTAATGGTAACATTACCACGCAGGGCAAGCAGGTGACCAAAGTAAGGATCAACGGCAAAGATTTTATGGGTGGTGATGTACAGAGCGCTACTAAAAACCTGCCTGCCGATGTGGTTGAAAACATACAAATGATAGATGACTATGGCGATCAGGCTAATCTTACTGGTGTAAAAACCGGGGAGCCTGATAAAATAATGAACATCACCATCAGGAAGGATAAGAACTATGGATACTTTGGCCAGGCTACCGCAGGCGATGGTGAGGATGCATTGCCACAAAGCCAGGGAACTGCCGATCAGAACCGGTATTTAGGAACATTAAATTCCTTCCGTTTTAATGGCGACCAGCAAATGGCACTTTTGGGAAGTATAAATAACACTAATGTAAACACCTTTTCCTTTAACCCTACCTCTGGTGGCGGCGGCGGCGGACTTGGAGGCGGCGGGGGCCGGGGTAATGCCGGGCGGGCTGCTCAAAATACAGGCAGCTTAATCACCACACAAAATGGTATTACCGACGCCCATTCAATAGGGGCCAACTTTCGTGATCAATGGGGCAAGTCGCTGTCTGTATATGGCAGTTACAGCTTTGCTGATAATGACGTTTCTACAACCAGCACTAACTTACAGCAAAATACCTCGCCCTCAAATCCGAGTACCAACAATCAACTTAGTAACGAGGTCGATAAAAATATTAATCACCGCTTCACGTGGAACATGGAGTACAAGCCTGATACCATCAATTATTTAAAGGTGACGCCAACATTCTCCTACGCCAGCACCAATACCAACGATCAGGAGAACGTTCAATACATCAGGAACGGCGCGGTAAGTGAGGCATATACCTCTACGTCAACAGGTAATTCAAGCGCGCCTACTTACGGCTTCATAGCTTTGTTCAATCACCGCTTCCCGCACCGCCGGAATTTGAGTATTAACGTAAACTTGAGCTCATCGGTGAGCAACCAGTTTCAAAACCCGGTATACAATTATACGCAGGGCACGCCAACGGCTCCTACAGATCAGATGATCAATACTTATAGCCGTACGAACAGTGTAGGTACTACGCTGTCCTATCTCGAGCCATTAGGAAAATTCTCCTATCTCGAATTTAATTACGCCTTCAATCGTTCTATAACATATAACGAGAAAGAAACAGATGTTAGGGATACAACAGGAACCAGCACAACACCCTACATGACGGCTTTTTTCCCCGATAGCGCCTTAAGCACCAATTATAATTACACCTTTACAACCAACCGTTTTGGCTTGAATTTTCGTTATGTGCAAAAGAAGTATAACTATACCCTGGGTGTAGCTGCATTACCTTCTGTATTGGATGGTTATTCACCGTTAACAGGCTTATCGACTCATGTAAGTACCTTTAATATTATTCCGACGGCGAGGTATGTGTATAATTTTTCCAGGAGCCAGGCATTCAGCTTAAATTATAATGGGTCAAGCAGTCAGCCCAGTTTTACCCAATTGCAACCAACTACTGATTTTTCCAATGCATTATACCCTGTTGAGGGTAATCCAAATTTGAAGCCGCAGTTTACCAATAATTTTTCCATCAGGTATAATCAATTCAGTTTTGCTACAGGCAATATTTTATTTGCCAATGTTTCATTTCAACAGATAAACAACCAGGTGGTAACCAATAGCATTACTTATCCAAGAAAATATATACCCGACACCAGGTTTTCAAACACCATATTAACCGAATACACCAATGCAAACGGTTACTATAATATAACCGGAAATTTTACCTATGCCAAGCCCTGGGACAACAGGAAATTTACGCTGATGTTTACCGGTGTTATTAATTATTCAAATAGCATAGGCTATTTAACCGATATCGATTCAACTACATTCGCTGCAAACAAGGTGGAGAATATTGCTAAAAACCTACAGTTCACACCAGGTATGCGCTTCAGAGTTGATATAACCGATGTAATTGATGCTCAGTTTTTGACAAACTATGCTATCAACCGCACCGATAACTCGGTAAATAATTCCCTAACAAACGGAACCTCAAATATCCGCACATGGAATCTTGCGTTAAACGGCAAGAATTACTTTTTTACCGACTGGACATTCAGCTACGACTATGGTAAGGCCATCAATTATGGATATGCTTCAACAGTAAAGGTAACCAATCCAAATGTGCTGAACGTGTATCTTGAACGCCGGTTCCTGAAGGACCACAGGGCAACTATACGCCTTTCGGCATTTGACTTGTTTAATCAAAACACCGGTTTTTCATCAAGTTCGACCCCCAGCTCTTTTACCGAAACACATGTTAACAGGCTTTCAAGGTATTACCTGGCAACATTCACGCTTCGTTTGCAAAAGTTTGCGGGTAAGGCTCCAACTCAAAATCCTGATAGAGGGTTTAGAAATGGTGGTGGTGGTCGGCGCGACGATGGTGGCGGGCCCGGCGGACCTAACGTAAACTAAATATTCAGCATATCAGTTGGGGTTCATCAGCACATTATCGATCACCTTTTCCAGGTCGTATAAATCAAAAGGCTTGGCCAGGTATGTTTCGGCGCCTGCATGGTTTGCCAGTAGCTGTATATCGCTATTGGCTGAAAAGTAAACAACCGGGATATTTTTCAGCTTGTCTGATTTTTTGAGTGTTTGTGTAGCAATAATACCCCCTGCATCAGGTATCCAGTTATCCATTAAAATAACATCCGGTAATATTGCTGAAACTTTTTCGGCTACATTATTACAATCGGTAAAAGTATGGACCTCCCACCCCTGCTCCTCTAAAACGTAACTGCAAATAGAAAGTATATCTTCATCATCATCAAAAATGATAATTTTTCGCTTGGCTGTTTTATCCATTCCAGGGATTAGATGTATTGTATTTATACCCGATATTACGGCAAATGTTTTGATTTTTTTTAACAAATCAAACATGTATATTTATAATATATAATTAAACCTTTAAATCGCTTAATAATAAGGCGTTATATATTTATTCCGAAAGCAAGCCATCTGCATTTTTCTTAAATCATGTCTTCCGTTAAAAGATCAGTATCTATTTGATCAGGTGGTAATGTATAAGGAGTTCGTCAGTATTATCCGAAGCCGTAAACAACCAAGTGAAAAAGCAAAGCACAAGGAAAGAGACCCGGAGCAGCCAGCTTATACACCAGGGGAATAGCAATGAACTGGTAGTGGCCAAAAGAACGGAGGATGCCCACCGCGAAATGATGGTGTTTTTTAATGCGATGGACGAGGTGTTCTTCTCTGTTGATATGACCAATCTGCAGGTAATACAGATCTCTAAAGGGTGCGAAAGATTATACGGCTACAAAGCGGCTGACTTTCTCGCTAACCACATGCTTTGGTTTGAATTAATACACCCAGAGGATAAGCACGTTGTTGAAAATGAGGATAAAATATTGCAACGTGGCCAACAGGTGAATAACCAGTACCGCATCATCCGCAAAGATAAAGTGATACGGTGGGTTGAAAATAAGATCATTCCCGGACTTGATGAAAAAGGAAGATTGGTAAGGGTTGACGGAATAACCCGCGATATAACCCAGCGCAAACTGGATGAAGAGGCGCTAAAAAAATCAGAAGCAAACCTGCGTACCATTTTTGATAATACCGATACGGCTTACATATTATTCAATGCCGAAATGAGGATAGTATCCTTTAATGCGATAGCTCAAAAATTTTCTGAGGAACAAAATGGCAAAAGCCTGGTTATAAATAACCTGATAAGGAGTTATTTTTCGACAGAAAGGTGGTCATTTATACAGCAAACGCTCGATAGGGTAGCTGCAGGCGAAGCGGTCAATTATGAGTTAAGTTTTACGCGGCCCGATGGGTCGGTTCATTGGAATGATGTACGCTGGTTAAATGTAAGGAACAGTGATAATAAAAGCTGGGGCTTTATCCTTGCTAATACGGATATTAGCGAGACAAAAACCGCGGAACTTGAGCGCGAGAGAATAACCGCCGACCTGATACAGCACAATAAGGACCTTGAACAATTTACCTACATTATCTCGCACAACCTGCGCGCACCGGTAGCCAATATTATCGGTTTGTCGGATATGCTAAAGGAACATGACCTGGATGCTGCCGCAAAGCAGGAGGTGCTCGACAGGGTTTCGCTGTCGGTAAAAAACATTGATGTTGTTATTCAGGATCTGAACAATATTTTGCAGACACGCGAGCTGGTTAATGAAAAAAAGGAGACTGTTTATTTTAATGAACTGATTGATACCATCAAAACAAGTATCCATAATATTGTGGCAAGTGACCATGTACAGTTCAAATGTTTTTTTGATGAGGTTGATTCAATTTTTACTATCCGCAGTTATCTTTATAGTATCTTTTATAACCTCACTTCAAACAGCATTAAATATCGCCAATCCGGTGTCGCCCCCGTTATCAGGGTCAAAAGCCAGCGGCTAAGGGATAAAATAGAACTGCGCTTTAAGGATAATGGCAAAGGGATAGACATAGACAAAAACGCAGATCACCTGTTTGGATTATATAAGCGTTTTGATACCTCTATGGAGGGCAAAGGCATGGGGCTTTTTATGGTGAAAACACAGGTTGAAGCGCTCGGCGGCACCATCAGAATAAAAAGCAAATTGGGCGAAGGCACTGAATTTATCATACAACTGCCCGCCTGATTTTGGCATAAAGCGTATTATTTGGTGTTTTTACGCAGAAAAAAGCGTGTTTTTACGTAGTTATATCCTTTCGTATATCTCTATATTTAGCTGGTAATTAAAGCCTTACAATACCAACTATACATTAAAAAATTATGCCATGAAGAAAGTTGCTGTACTTTTTGTTGTAACGACGTTTTTTCTGATATATCCGTATTGCCTCCGGGCGGAAACTGGTCCACTGGCGCTTTCACCTGCCAAACAGACCGATACCAGCAAAACAGCAACGGCAAGCACCGTAACTCCTCCGGCAACTTCTATTCAGCCGTATGCATTGCCAGAGGTTGTTAATGTAGTTGCTAAAAAAATAGACACTGTCGACAAAAAAAGGAACGGTGCACGTAAATCGGCCTACGCTGAGGATCTGATCATGGTGTTATTGATCCATCCAAGAGAATTTTTAGCAGAAAGGCCAACTGACCTGAGCAAACTTATATTATATGCCGAAGGGGTCCAGTTAAAAGGCATATCCTCCGATCTGTTTAATGGTGTTAGCAAGTCTGTTGTGGAGCTGCCAGATTCAATATGGATACCCTTTAAGCTGGTGAGGGATACGACTACAAAAGCCGCCTGGGATTGCCTTTATCGCGTAGCCGGCTGGAATAAAACTCACTTAAAAGTGCATGTCAGCGTGGGTTGGGAAGGCATGTTCCCGGTAAAGGTTTCAACTAAAAATTATGAGCGCAGCCAGATCATGATCGTATTTTTCGATCAATGGGAGTTTTTTGCCTGGTTGTTACTGTATGCCATTATTTTGGGTGGCTTTGTTGTATTGGCCATCAATTCAAACATGCTGCGCGATTCTGATAATGGCACTTACAGCCTTGCTCAAACCCAACTTGCCTTTTGGACCATACTCGTTATCGGCAGCTTTATTTATACACTTATTCTAACCGATATCGCATCGTCTATAAACAGTTCCATCTTATTCCTGTTGGGCATCAGCATTGCTACTAATGGCACAGCTGTTTATATGAATTATTATAAAAAGAAAGATAAAACAAGACTTATCCCCAAACAATCAAAGGGCTTTCTAACAGATATACTTGGCGATGGGGAAACAATTGTAGTGCAACGTGTGCAAAATGCTGCCTGGACTTTGGTATTAGGCTTGTACCTGGTGTATTACACCATATCAAACAAAACATTGCCCACCTATCCTGATGTATTGCTTTATCTTACTGGCGTAAGTTCGTTGGGCTATGTGGCTGCAAAGCCAACTGAGAATAAAGTACCTCAAAACTCAGAGCCCGAGTCACAGTTGCCAACATCGCCGCACCCTGTTATGCCGCAACAACCTGCTGAACCGGCACAGTCTGCCACACCGCTGCAACAACCTGCAGCAGCGCCGCCATCACAGGAACCACCACCGAGGCCCTCGATATAAACCGCTATTTAGAATAAAAGGTATCTAAAAATTGATATCTCTTCAGGTTTTTTTCGGGTTCTGAACGGGTATCAACATTTATTACCATTACTTTGGGCGTGGCAGATTGTAAGGTGGTCCATTTTGGTAAACCGGGTCCGTTAGGGTCGTGGTTCTTTATGAAATTAGCAAAGAATGCCTGCATGGTTTTTGATACCTTATAATCGTCTGCATCCCATTGATAAACCTTATTCGAGTACAAATTCCCAAGTGCATATTCAATTTCGGATGAGTGGCTCGCCCCAAGCACGGGTTGAACCTTGTTGGTTTGCCCGCTTGCATTACCCTTTACTACCCCACCGGCAAGTCCTGGTGTGGCATTGCCCATTGCCGCGGTCATGGCAGGCCTCGGGCGGCCATATAAATAACGGTACACGGGCTTGCCGCTTGTTTTGCTGTGCAGGTCGATCCATTTCCAGGTATTATAGGCGATAAAGCGATCGGTAGCCAAATCAGTTGCTACATGCAGTACTTCCTCATCAGTTTTTGCAGCATACAGATCCATTACCTGCTGCGCCTTATCGCCATATAGCTTTTCAACGGTTTTTTTAAAGTTATCCATAGTTGGCTCATCCTTTCCTAAAAGCGACTGGTAACCAACTTCGGCCGAGTTCCACCCGGCTAACATCGGCACATGCGATTGCTCTCCGGCGGCATAAATATCCATTGGCGTTTTGGGTAAAAAATAGCCGTCTATAGTAACAGGGAAACGCCCCGCCTTAGCTGTGGCCTGCAATAATTCATCAGCAGGGATAGCCCGGAGATCGGCTAACGAATTTTTCCCGAGGTCAGTTTCAAACTTTACACCGATCTTTTCCCCATCATCTAAAGGCACTGCATGACTGCTGCCCACCAAAGCGCCGCTTTCGCCTATTGCGGCGGAAAATAGTCCCTTTGATAATGGCGATGCCACCTGCACACTCACCGAAGTTGAACCAGCAGATTCACCTGCAATAGTAACCCTGGCAGGGTCGCCACCAAAGGCTGCAATATTTTTTTGAACCCATTTTAAGGCTGCATTCTGATCAAGATAAGCATAATCGCCTGAGCCATGATAGGGCGATTCACCCGACAATTCAGGCAGTGCCAAAAACCCGAACACGCCCAGCCGGTAATTAACAGTGATAGCCACTATGCCTTTTGTCGCCATACTTTCTCCATCATATCTCGGTTCTGAACCATCTCCGGCAACAGAACCTCCCCCATAAAAATAAACCAGCACTGGCAGCTTTTCATTTGCCGATTTTGCAGGTGTCCATACATTCAGGTAAAGGCAATCCTCACTCATCCCATCCGAACGGAAATTCATATCGCCATAAATTGGCAGCTGCATGGCACGCGGCCCAAATTTGTAAGTTTTACGAACTCCTGTCCAATCTTTAACAGGTTGCGGGGCTTTCCAGCGCAGATCGCCTACCGGCGATTGTGCAAATGGTACACCTTTAAAGCTGCGAATTCCGTTTGAGTCCACCAAGCCCTCTACCGTGCCATTAACCGTTTTGGCGCGGGTGGTTTTACCGGTTTGAGCGTAGGCGGCTGATAACATTCCAAATGCGATCAGCATAATGAGTGCATGGTTTCTCATAATTTACAGGTGATTGGTAATCAAAGCTATAATACACGTTTATATAAAACTAATACTTTTTTACCATGTCATACTAATATTACAATTTAGCCTATGGAGATAGCAGATATTTTTTAACATTTACCGCACATTTCATTACTTTAGTGTTCTTTATACACCATAACTCACCAACCATGAATAAACCAAGCCGCCTGTTATTGTTGTGGATGATCATATCCTGCTCGGTCATTGCTGCAAAAGCTCAAAGCACCTCTGCAGCGAGTGTATGGTTAACAAAAGTAGACCGGTCTGCTTTATTTACTAAGCAGGATCAGGCACTTAAATTCACCTCATCCACAAATCAAAATACAACCATAACCGTAAACGATGCGGAAAGTTACCAGCCCATTGATGGCTTTGGTTTTGCTCTCACCGGCGGAAGCGCGGAACATATCATCAAAATGAGTCCTGCCAGCCGCGCCGACCTGTTAAAAAATCTGTTTGCATTTAATAATGATAATATCGGCATCAGCTATTTACGCTTAAGCATCGGTTCATCCGATTTGAATGAACGCGTATTTTCTTATGACGACATGCCCGACGGGCAAACCGACCCGGAACTGAAACACTTCGACCTTGCAGAGGACAAACAAGATGTAATACCTGTTTTAAAAGAGATACTGGCAATCAATCCGCATATCAAAATATTAGGCTCACCCTGGTCGCCCCCGGCATGGATGAAGACCAATAATGATACCCGCGGTGGGAGGTTAAAACCGGAGTTTTATCCGGCTTATGCAAAATACCTGGTAAAATATATCCAGGGCATGAAGGCTAATGGAATAACAATCGACGCGATTACCGTTCAAAATGAGCCACTGCACCCGGGTAATAATCCAAGCCTGCTTTTGGTGGCTCCGGATGAAGCCGATTTTATTGAGAACCATCTCGGCCCTGCTTTTAAAGCTGCCGGCATTACTACTAAAATTATTATTTATGACCATAATGCCGACCGCCCTGATTATCCGATCTCTATCTTAAATGACGCTAAAGCGAACAAATATATAGATGGCTCAGCCTTCCATTTATATGGTGGAAAAATTGATGCCTTGACCACTGTACACGACGCCTACCCCAATAAGAACATTTACTTTACAGAGCAAATGGTGGTAGAGCATGAGAACAGTCCGACCATCAATATCGTTAACCCGGTAAAAAGACTGATCATCGGCGCAACCCGTAACTGGAGTAAGGTAGTACTGGAATGGAACCTGGCTGCTGATCCGCAATACAAACCTTATACCGACAGGGGTGGCTGCCCGTCATGCCAGGGCGCTGTGACCATTGATGGTGATAAGGTCACCAGGAATATTGCTTACTATTCTGTGGCACATGCCTCAAAATTTGTACGCCCCGGCTCCATGCGCATTGCTTCTGATGAAAACGAAATTCTGCCCAACGTGGCCTTCAAAACCCCGACAGGCAAAAAGGTTTTGATAGTTGCCAACACAAGTAAGGACACTCAAACATTCAATATCAAATACAATGGCAAAGTCGCGGTAGCAACATTGGACGGCGGATCGGTAGCAACTTATATCTGGTAATTCATTTCAATAGTTCATTATATGTCAATCAAAAATACAATTCATAATTATTCAAAGGCATTGCTTCTGTCAGTAGTAATTCTGATTTCGCAGCAGGCTTACAGCCAGGGATTTTTAAGGGCGGACGGCCAAAAGATCATAAACGAAAAAGGCGAAAATGTTTTGCTGCACGGCATGGGTTTGGGTGGATGGATGATACAGGAGGGTTACATGTTGCACATCAACACCGAAAGCCGGCAAACCCGCATCCGCGAGCGAATAGAAGAGCTCATGGGCCCAAAGGAAACGCAGGAATTTTATGATACCTGGCTCAATAACGATGTCAGGAAGATCGATATCGATTCCATGCATGCATGGGGGTTTAACAGTGTACGCCTGCCCATGCACTTCAACTTGTATACACTACCGGTAGATAAGGAACCCGTGGCAGGCCAAAATACCTGGCTGGATAAAGGTTTTGAACTGACCGACAAGCTGCTGGCGTGGTGCAAAGCCAATCATATGTACCTTATCCTGGATATGCATGCTACCCCAGGCGGACAAGGCAATGATTTGAATATATCCGATCGCGACCCAAACAAGCCGTCGCTATGGGATAGCGAGGCCAATCAGCAAAAGCTGATCGCCTTATGGAAAAAACTGGCTGAGCGCTATAAGGACGACCCGAACATTGGCGGTTATGACATTATAAACGAACCAAACTGGGGGTTTGATGATCCTGCCAATGATAAAAATGGATTGAAGGAAAAAACCAATGCTCCGCTGAAAAAACTGATGATGGATATTACAGCAGCCATCCGGCAGGTTGATCAAAAGCATATCATTATTATTGAAGGCAATGGCTGGGGTAATAACTATAACGGGGTGTTACCACTCTGGGATAAAAACATGGTGCTTAGTTTCCACAAGTACTGGAACTACAACGATCAGGCCTCCATCCAGCACATATTGGATACCCGTGAAAAATATAATGTGCCGGTATGGCTTGGCGAAACCGGCGAGAATTCAAACGTTTGGTTTACCCAGGCGATCCAATTGTTTGAGAAGAATAACATCGGCTGGTCTTTCTGGCCGCTCAAAAAAATGGGCAGCAACAACCCGATGGAGATCAAAAGCAATTTGAATTATATTGAATTGACAAATTACCTGAACGGCAAGGGCCGCAAGCCAAAAGAAAGCAATGTGTACAGTGCCCTGCTCGAAATGGCAACCTATGCAAAGTTCGAAAATACGATCATCCACCGCGACGTGATCGACGCCATGTTCAGGCAGCCTTATACTGCGGATACAAAGCCGTTTAAAGCCAACAGGGTTAGTAACGGAGCAATTATTAATGCAGTCGATTATGACCTGGGCCGAAACGGTTCAGCCTATTTTGACATGGATACGGCAGATTATCATACATCCGGTCACCCCAGCCAGGGCAACCGTGGGCGAATTTATCGTAACGATGGGGTGGATATTCGCAAGGATTCGTCGGAGTATGATAGCTATTATGTAAGTGACATTGAAGCAGGCGAGTGGATGCAATACACTGTGCAAGCGAAAGCTCCGGGCATCTATACCATCAAATTAAAGGTGGCATCACCGGCAGATGGCGGCGCACTTTCTGTTATGGTGAATGGTCTAATACAGGCAAAAGCCATTTCCATGCCCAACACCGGTAGTTTAACCACGTGGCAAATCATTCCTGTCAAAGGCATAAAGTTAAAAGCTGGTAAAAACAAGATCAGGCTATATTTTGATAAGGGCGGTTTCAACCTTCATTATATGCAGTTTGCAGCAAATAAATGATCGATCTGAATAGTTTAAAGTAGATTGTCATGCTGAGGAACGAAGCATCTATCCAATTGCAGATGATTCTTCGCTATGCTTAGAATGACAATTAAATTAATTAACCATATGAAAGAGTTATTACGAATTCAATACGTTTTATTCTTTCTATCGTTTAGTTGTTTTTCCGCCCGCGCTCAGCAATCCGATTCCACCATGTATTATTTCGCCGCGCATCAGGACGATTGGCAACTCTTCATGTCGGCTAATGCTTATAATGACGTGGTCAAATCAAAATTTCACACCGTATTCATCACCGTTACGGCTGGCGATGCCGGCAATGGTCCCGATAAATATGGAACAGGATTGATCCCATATTACCAGGCCCGCGAAAGTGGTTCGATATTATCAGCAAAGTTTTTAGCAGACATCAATAGTCCTGGAGAAGCAGTTAAGGGAGAATATGTAACCGTGAACAACCACAAAATGTACAGGTACATCTACAAAAATGTAACTTGTTATTATTTACGATTACCTAATGCGCATGGCAACGGTGAGGGTTATAGCAAAACCCATAATCAAACACTAAAAAAGCTGCATGATGGTTCCATCAAAACCATACAAACCATTGATGGCACATCAACTTATAATAGTTGGGATGACCTTACCAGCACCTTGCTGAAAATTATCGAAACAGAAAAAGGCAATGCCAAAGCCGGATGGATCAATGTACCTGAAACGGATGAGAATATCAATAAGGGTGATCACTCGGAGCATTTGTTTACCAGTCGCGCTGCGCAGGATGCGGTTAAAAATTCCACTTGGCTGGGAATAAGATTGTACGTGGATTATTACTCAGGCAAACTGGCACCAAATCTCACTACCGAACAAACAGAAAATGCCGCCGCCCTGCACACCTGCGATGTGATCGGCATGATCAACGGTGGTTATGAATCCAATTGGAACGAGGAGCATAAGGCCTGGCTGGATAAGGATTATTTTAGAATAGTAAGAAGTCCGGGAAAGCAATAATTAATTAACTTTATATATTAAATATCTTCACATGAAAAAAATCATCACCCTATTTATCCTCACCTGCAGCCTGTTAACTTTTACCGCTTTTAAATTCTCTGGCGCCGATGGCTGGATATCTTTATTCGATGGCAAATCGCTCAACGGTTGGAAGGTGGGGGACAATGCCGAAACATTTTCTGTAAAGGATGGAATGATCGTTGTTCATGGCAAAACGGCACATTTATTTTACGATGGCGACGTAATGAACCACAACTTCAAAAACTTTGAATTTAAGGCTGACGTGATGACTCACCAAGGCACAAATTCAGGCATTTATATTCACACTGGCTATCAACAGGGTGGTTGGCCGGCGAAAGGATACGAGATCCAGGTAAACAATTCACATACCGACTGGCGCCGTACCGGCAGCGTTTATGGTGTTGATGATATCAAGGAAGTTTATGTAAAGGATAACGAATGGTTCACTATGGATATTACCGTACAAGGCAAAAGGATCCTTGTAAAGCTGAACGATAAGTTAGTGAAAGACTTTACCGAACCCGAAAATCTGCCACACACTGGCGCCGACTCGCTGCGCAGGCTCTCCAGCGGCACGTTTGCCCTGCAGGGTCACGATCCTAACAGCCTTACTTTTTTTAAGAATATTATGGTGAAACCGTTGCCTTAAGATCGTCGCCACGGATTATAAGCCCCGGCCAATATTGGTAAGTTTTTGTTTTCCGCTATACTTAATGTTGTCAACAATTACATAAAGTAACACGGATAAAAATGTATAAAATGCTACATTTTGAAACAATGAGCCAATATTTAACGCATCAATTATGTTCATAGGTGTTTTTATTATACGTTAATTTTCGATAGTGGTTGTATTTAATCGTTTAATAATTTTACTATAGAGTAATTTTATTTTCTTTTTGGCTAAATAACATTAAATACTTAAGTATTACAACCGTGAAAACACCCATTTTGCACCGTGAAAACACCCATTTTTTCACTTGAAGATACTTCTGCAATAGGTATTGATTTACACTCTGCGTAAGCACCCATAATATAACCTGAAAATTTTCTTTACCCCAGCCCAAACGCCTTAACAATAATCGCCAGATCAATAATTGTGCGTTTATCGTTTTATGCTCCTGACATAGGGCTGTCATTCACCCTTTTACTTTTGTGTAAATTAATCATTGAACCTAAAAAATAATTAAGATGACTAAATCACACATACTGCGGGGACTGGCAACAATCAGCTTTTATGCAGCAGATCACGAGGCAGCAAAGAAATGGTACACAGAGTTTTTAGGCATTGAGCCATATTTCAATGTTCCGGGTTATTCTGAGTTCCGGGTTGGCGATTATCAGCATGAACTCGGTATAATTGACAGCGCATTTGCACCAGACGGTGCAATAAAAACACCTGCGGGTGCTATTGCATATTGGCACGTTGATGATTTAGAAACAACCCTCGACAAATTGATCTCTATAGGAGCAACAGCCTATCAACCCATTACCAACTACGGTAGTTTCGTCACTGCATCTGTGATTGATCCATTTGGAAATATCCTCGGCATAATGACCAACCCGCACTATCTTGAAATACTCCGCCAAATAAACCAATAAGCACTATTATGGAAACAAAAGACGGCAAACAGGTTGTTTATGCCCCAACGAGAATAGAGTGGCGTAACTGGCTTAAACAAAACAATCAGTCAGAAAAATCTGCCTGGTTAATACTATATCATAAAAAAAGTAAGATGCCGGGCATCAACTATAATGATGCTATCGAAGAAGCACTATGTTTTGGCTGGATAGATAGCTTGGCCAATAAACGGGACACTGAAAGCTTTTATCTGACCTTTACGCCTCGTAACCCTAAAAGTAAATGGAGCAAACTCAACAAAGAGCGGGCAGAAAGAATGATTGAAAATGGGTTGATGACCCCATATGGGCAGCATTTTATTGAGATTGCAAAAAACCAGGAAAATGGGAGCTCATAGAGGCTTGTGTATTACCCTCCTCGCCTATATATTCAAATCCATGAACGTATCGCCTCGGGGAAATAATGATGATCTATACGAAATGACGCCTGACTGACCTTTGTTAGGGGCCAAATCACTTACTTTAATTACGAAATATCATTAAATGAAGAATAAAAAAGGGCTTGAAATCCCGGCTGTACCTGCGGTACTGTTATCTATAATTAGTGTTCAAGGTGGTGCTGCTATTGCAAAAGGGATATTCCCTGTCCTGGGAGCAGTTGCAACCTCTTCGTTACGAATTGTTTTGTCTGCCGTCATCCTGATCATTTTTAACCGGCCCAATATCCGCAATTTGACAAGAAGGCAATGGAAAGCAGTTGCTTTGTATGGTTTAATATTAGGGGCAATGAATATTGTTTTCTATATGGCAATAGCGCGGATCCCGCTAGCCCTGGGTGTTGCTCTTGAGTTCATTGGGCCGTTGGTGCTTGCACTCATTGGGTCTAAACGTATCATTGATTTTTTATGGGTTGTATTGGCAGGAGCGGGAATCGCGCTGATTGCACCATGGAGCAATAACGGGTTGGATATTACCGGTGTACTTCTTGCCCTGCTTGCCGGAGCATTCTGGGCGGCTTATATTTTAATTGGAGGATCTCTCTCTCAAATAATGGATAGTGGTAAAGCTGTATCCATCGGGATGATTTTCGCCTCTGCCATCGTGTTGCCCATAGCTATATCTGACGGATTATTAATCCATCTCAGGCCGGTAATGTTAGTATCTGGCCTGGGCCTTGCACTACTTTCAAGCGCTATACCTTTTACTCTGGAGATGAACGCATTACGTAAAATTCCCGCAAAAACATTCAGTATTTTAATGAGTTTGGAGCCCGCCGTTGCGGCTCTGGCCGGTCTCGTTTTCCTGCATGAATATTTGTCTTTGTATGAATGGATGGCGGTAGTGTTGATTATTATTGCAAGTGCAGGTACTACACTGACGTCAAAAAACCCCGCCCATACGGCACCAGAATCCTAATAAGAGCTTTGATATAAATGATCAGGTGATGACGACTTTTATCCCTGATTTCTAAGTCCTGAACTGAATAGATATAAATTTTCGCCCCGTCTTCCTGTTGACAGATCTGCTAATAACCACACTACCCACCCAGCCCACTCTGCCTGAACTCCTGAAATGTATGCCCTTTTTCTGTTTCTTGAGGACTGCTATTGGCTATATTCAAGGTAATAAGTTAACTGGCAAACGTTTGCGTTACATTTAAACGGACGCAAGCCCAAATTCAATTTTCTTCCAATGTCTTCCTTAATAAAATACTTGTTATCAGGTGTTTATACTGTAGAGTATTGGGTTATAAGTAAGAGTAAAAACAAACGTTTGCGTTGAGCTGAGGGCCCAAATCGTTAGGCATTCGCTTTACACCTTCATACCTTCAAATTGAATTAGCCGACGCTGATCCAATTATTCACCTCATTATTTAACCAATTTTCAAGCTATGAACAAATTTTACAAAAGACAGGTGCTTTTAGCTGCCTTGTTGCTCATGTTCTCAATGATGGCTTTAGCCCAGGTAAGGGTTACTGGTGTTATTAAGGATACCGAAGGGCTGCCACTGCCCGGAGTTACGGTTACCGTAAAAGGCACCACCATTGCTGTAAACTCCGCAGTTGATGGTAAATTTAGTATTGATGCGCCTGCTAATGGCGTTTTAGTGTTCACATTTGTGGGTTACACTACAAAAGAAGTCAACATTGATGGCAAAACAAATATCGATGTTGTGCTATCCTCTTCATTAAAATCTTTAAATGAAGTTGTTGTTGTGGGTTATACCTCTAAGCAGGTCTCACAATTGTCCAGTTCAGTATCTGTTATCAGTGGGGACAAGCTGCGTGACGTTACTTCAAATGATGTAGTAAGTTTATTGCAGGGCAAGGCCCCGGGCGTGGTGGTTTCCTCAGCATCCGGCGACCCAACGTCCACATCAAGTATCCTCATCCGTGGGGCAAGCAGTATAAACGCCAGCACAAGCCCTTTAATTGTGGTTGACGGTAACATAGGAGGCACCTACAATGCATCGGATGTTGAATCGGTAACGGTATTGAAAGACGCTGCCGCAACCGGCCTGTATGGCTCAAGGGCTGCAAACGGTGTGGTTATCATCACCACCAAATCGGGCAAAGCCGGTCAAACACGGATTGACGTAAGCTCAGTTGTAGGATTTAACACAAAAACTACGGGCAACTTTCATCTGATGGATTCGCAGCAATTGTATGATTATCAAAAGACATTTGAGACCGTTCTTCCGTCCGATTTAACATATAACACAAACTGGTTCAACCTTGCATTCAGAAGAGGTATTACACAAAATCATACCCTATCAGTTTCAGGGGGTACTGACAAAACACAGTATTATATCTCTGGCAATTATTATGATGAAGAGGGAACCCTGGTTGATAATAATAACAGGAATTATAACTTCCGCACAAATATTACTACCAAGTTAAATGATAAGCTAAAGCTTAGTGTACTATTGAATTCCATCTTCACACAGCAAACTTATCCGACAGATAATTTACTTTACGATGCTTATTTAAACCTGCCTTACGACCCGGCATTTAATCCGGATGGCACCCCGACTGATGGCCGTACCTATCCCGGATGGCAGGGTCGCGATAAGGAAAATCCATTTCAGGGCTTGCAATATAATTTTTCAAATAGCAGGAGCCTCAGCAATAACGACGACCTGAACCTGGATTACAATATAACAAAGCACTTAACCTTTTCTACTTATAACAGAGCGACTTTGTATAATGATAAGTACATCACTTATTATGATGCCCGTACCAAATCCGGAGGTGCAAATTCGGGCGAATTATATAACCAGGATGATTATAGCAGCACGTTGTTAACATCGAACAGGTTAAAGTATGACAATAATTTCGGTCAGCATAATTTAAGTCTGTTAGCTGTAGGCGAGGGCCAAACCTATCATTTTGATGATGCCTTGCTAAACGGTAAAGGCTTGCCTCCTGGTCGGCCTGTTATGTCAACCGCGAGCGATATTATAAGTGATCCAAGCGGTGGTACCGATGATTATAACTTTAGAAAATACCTTGGTCAGGCCGATTACAATTATGCAGGTAAGTACTTTTTTGTGGGTTCATATGTGCATGAGTACTCATCGCGCTTCGGGAGCAATAACCCAAGCGGGAATTTTTTCCAGGCAGGTGCTTCATGGATACTGACAAAGGAATCATTCATGGATAATATTAAGCCAATAAGCTTCTTAAAATTACGCGCCAGCTATGGTACAACCGGCAACGCCGAAATTGGTAATTACCAGGCGTTGGGCTTATACTCAATAGATCAATCTGCCAATTATGGTGGCATCCCGGGTGCTTATCCTACCCAAAAAGCAAATCCGAACTTAACCTGGGAAAAAATAAAAACAGCAAATATCGGGATCGACTTTGGTTTATTTCATCGCATTGATGTAAGCCTTGATGCCTATCAGAAAACATCAAGCGCGTTATTGTTCCAGGTTCCGCTCCCGGCAACATCTGGTTATGATTACGAGTTCGAGAACATAGGTTCTGTACGCAACAGGGGGCTTGAGATCAATATAACTTCAAAAAACCTGGTAGGTGCATTTAAATGGGAAACCAATTTAAACATGGCGCTTAACCGCAATAAGGTAATTTCCTTAGAGTCGGGAGAAGCGATGGTTAATGGTGGTGCCAGTCAGCCAATAGCCGTGGGCCACGATATTAACGATTGGTATATGCCTATCTGGGCTGGCGTGAATCCAGCAAACGGCGACCCGCAATGGGAACAATTGGTTACTGATGCCAATGGAAAGGTGACTAAACAGTTAACCAATTCATACGCCAATGCAACCAGGCAATTTACCAGAACATCGGGTTCGCCAAAGTTTACCGGGGGTATAACCAACACCTTTTCCTACAAAAACTTCTCTTTAAGCAGCTTCTTTAATTTTGTTTACGGAAACAAGGTTTATAACGATAGCCGCGCATATTTTGATAATGATGGATTGTATGACAGCTACAACGCCATGGTACCGGCAAGCGGTTGGACACGCTGGACCCAACCCGGCGATATCGCTACTGAACCCAAAGCAGTACAGGGTGGTAACCACAACTCCAACCAGCAATCAACGCGCTATCTTGAAGATGGCAGCTATATCCGCCTGCGTAATGTAACCTTAGGCTACCAGCTACCAACAAGCTGGATCAATAGCATGAAGATCAGAAGCGCCAGGATATTTATAAGCGGCGACAATTTGGTAACATTCACAAAATTCTCAGGGGTTGATCCCGAAGTCGACTTCAGTCCTGGTACTGATAATCGTGGATCACAAGGCTTATCAAGCTTTAAATACCCTATCAGCAGGAAATTATTATTTGGTATAAATGTTGGATTTTAATTAAAGAGCCATGAAAAATTTAAGTTGTTTAAAATTATTAATTACGATAGGCATTATCACCACGCTGTTTACTGCCTGTAAAAAAGTCGAGCCCTCAACAGCAATTGATGAGCGGGCGGCGTTAACTAACCCCGCGGATATTTATACTGCTACAATAGGGAATTATTCAGAATTAAGGGACCCCAACTATACCAGGAGCGGGCATTTTTTGATGGAGTATCCAACCGATGATGTAGCACAAGGACAACCATCGTCTGATGATCTTTCGAGGTGTTACCGTTACGCTACACAAATCCCGACAGGTGCCCACGCTACCAATTTCTGGACGAAAGGCTATCACCTGATCTTTGCTGCCAATAAAATTATTGGGGCAATACCTGATAATGCCACGCCTGATTTAAAGTTGCTGAAGGGTGAAAATTTATATATCAGGGCGATGGTTGATTTTAACCTCGTACGCATTTTTGGGCGGCCATTTACCCAGGGCAATGGCAGCAACCCGGGAGTGCCTTTATTAACTGAAAACAGTACGGACACCGCACCGGCCAGAAGCTCGGTAAGCGATGTGTACAATTCGGTTATTGCAGACCTTTTAAAGGCAGCTGATCTAATGACCCTCCCTACAGGAGCTACTCCCAAAAGCGATATTTTTGCATCAAAAGAGGTTGCTTATGCCTTATTATCACGCGTTTACCTGTACATGAATGATAATGCTAACGCTATTAAATATGCCGACCTTGTGATCAACTCGGGTCGGTATACCTTATTACAGGGAAGCGCTTATCAGAATTACTTTAGTGGTGTGCCTGAGGATAATACCGAAACTATCTTTTGTATCAGGCATACAAAAACTCAGGATCAGGGCTTTGATGCTATTGGTTCGATGTATTACAGCGGCCTTGGCCCTGATGGTACCAGTTCATTAACCACCCCCGGCGGACAAGGAAACACCGGTTGGGGAGAAGTTTATGCCTCACTCACCTATGTACAAGATCTAGATAAAAACCCCGGCGACCTGCGTCATAGTTTCATCGCCCCTTATACTATTAACGGCGTTTTGCAAATGAACCAAAAGCTTACACCCAATACCCCGATGTATTACATTACAAAATACAGTTTCCAGGAAGGTATTGTAACACTAAGTTCGCCTGTTTATTTGCGCCTTGCCGAAATGTATTTAAACAAAGCGGAGGCAAACGCAAAACTTGGAAACAGCCAGTTGGCGCTGGATGATGTTAACGTTATCCGCACCCGTGCCAACATCCCAACCTTAGCACTTACTGATGTAGGCGCTGGAAATGTGCTTGGCGCCGTACTTGAAGAACGCAGGCTGGAATTAGCTTTTGAAGGACAGCGTTCGTATGATCTGTTCAGGAATAATTTGCCTTTGATAAGGGATTATCCGGGTACACATTCATTAAACAATGTGCCCACAACTAATATTATGCAAACCGTTTTACCTACAGATCCAAGGGTGGTGTTTTACATACCACAAACAGAAATAGCTATTAATCCAAAACTTACCCAAAATCCATAACAATAATATATAGCTACAATTCGAACCGTCTCATTTAATTATGAGGCGGTTTTTTATGAGTAGATTGAGTTAATCTTACACTGTGCTGCCATCAACAATCCACAAAAGTATTAAGATATCTTTTTCTTAAAGATCTTTGATAACCAGCCCCCAATGAGTCCGCACAGCGCCGCAAGTCCTGTCACGAATATTGCTGTTATAACCCATTGAATGGGAGTTGGGTTATTTTTCAAGTCGCCAGTGTTTGCATGGAGAAGCATAGAAATTTCCCATCCGACTGTAGAGTCAAAAAGACCGACCCCGGCCGCAATCAAAACTCCGGTTTTCAAGCTTTTTTCATTAGCTGCGATAAATCCGAAAATACCATAGATAATAAATGAGCCTGCTGCTAAGAGTGAATAGTTAAAATTGAACCGCCTGGAAGCAATCGAACATAAGGCATCAAATAATACTATTACAAATATTCCAATTAATAATATTTTGTATTCTGTTTTCATTTTTTCACATTAGTTCGGATTCAGCCTGTGATCGGTGTTATCACCGCACCACCACTCACATTAACTATTTACTGATTTCATTGTGCTGTCGAACATATCTTATACAATTACTAATTACCATCGTTAATATACTGGCCAACCAAAGCCAATACCCTAATTGGTAGCTGATGATTTGTTTATAGTTCCCACCTTCATCACTTATTATTTTCTTAAAGAGTAAAAAGGAGGCTGACAGCAACATAGCGAAAATACTGGACACTAACGAAAGCTTAGGGTTTCTGTTGCTTGTTAACCAGGAGATTAGTAGCAATGGATTGGCTAACCAAGTTAACGCTGCACCCCCGTAAAGAAAACCAATAGCACCGGTAAACAGAATCATCATCGAGTTATTACAACTCATTGTTGTACAATAACATTTCTGAGTTAAAGATCCTACAAATATGGTTATACTAAAAAAAACTATTATGTTGTTTGGCTTAAAAAATTTCATACGAACATGAATTATCCCCATCACTGGTTTAAGTTTAACATGGAGTAACTTAGACCTAAAATATCTTAAGCTTTCAGCTTAAAGGCTACTCTGCCCATCCCTCTCTGTCCAAACTCTTGAAATGTATTGCCTCTGCTAAGTGCTTTAACTATATCTATTTGCTAACCTAATTATTTCAATTTCTTATTTGCCGCTCCGGGTTTTAGTGCTTTGGCGTTTTGTGATGTTACTATTTTTTTACCCGATTTTTCTTCTATCGCTTTTCGGGTATTACCAGCAATTGTTCCACCTTGTTTGGCAATTGTTCTGTTTTCTTCAAAAGATTCAGGCTTTTTTTCTTTACTTATTTCGGTAGTGGTAGCTTCGGCAAGCATATTTAATACCAACTCCAAATTGGTCATGTTATCCCGCAGATTTTCTTTTTTCAGTCCCTTTATGTTTTTATATTCCTTTACCGTTTTACCAGCCCATGCCTTTGTTATTTCATCCGTTAAAATGGCATATCCTTGTCCTTTTTTAACACCGCGATTTTCCCACTCGTCGGTAAGCTCTTTGCGTACTTCAATACTCTTCAAGCGTTGATTTATCCAGGCTGTACTATAACCCTTTTTAAGGTAAGTCTCCATTAACCTGTCAATTCCTATTTCGGGGTCTTCAGTTTCTTCAATACGTTCGTAACCCACTTTAGCCAACCACATTTTAAATGGTTCAGCTTTGGGTGATGGTATAGATTGGATGAGACGCAAAAGTTGTTCGGTATCAGCTACATCAGTTTTATAATATTTGCCATCCGATGATGGCATTTTCAGTTGGTTACAGTTTGTAACCAACTCACTTCCTTCTTTTGTAAGCCTATGTTTTAAAACCTTCCAGTAATTATTGGCATTTGCGCTATCTGTTAAAACGGCTATCACATCTACAATACTGAAATACCATTTCTCGTCTACTTCGCTCCATAGCGTGCGAACTTGTTTATTTTCAAATAATTTTATGGCTTTTTCCTTTTGCATGATCTAATTTTTAGCTTTCAGCTTAAGAATTACCCCGCCCAGCCCTCTCTATCCAAGCTTCTAAAATGTATCGCTTCCGCCAAGTGTTCCAGCTTAATTTCATCGCTTCCGTCAAGATCGGCTATGGTGCGCGATACTTTTAATATGCGGTCATAAGCTCTGG
>Ga0206930_1024_pt2 | contig 44490 bp, 46 predicted proteins | sample Alteio_BWOrgHeat_20_FD_152939 | JGI IMG/M metagenome (GOLD analysis project Ga0206930, IMG submission 152939) | Enriched cells from forest soil in Barre Woods Harvard Forest LTER site, Petersham, Massachusetts, United States -... | ecosystem: Environmental > Terrestrial > Soil > Temperate forest >... | reverse complement strand
GTGATCAGCGCCGGGACAACCACAGTTACGAAAGGTTCTTCGGCATACGTGCAGAAATGGGGCATGCTTTTCAGCAGCAAAGGCTCATCGCCAACCTGACTTTATCGGCCGCCGAGCGGTATAATGCTTTTGCCGCGCTGTACCCAAAGCTGGTGCAAAGGGTGCCGCAATACACGCTTGCCTCGTACCTGGGCATGTCGAAAGAGTTTGTATCGCGCCTCCGCAGTAAAAACCGCAGAAAAAAAAGTTGATCCCGATCAACCATTTTTTTTGACCTGGGTCTTCTTTTTAGCCACCGGCATACCCCATCTTTGTTATCAAGGATTGAATATCTATCCAAAAAAAATCGGTGTAATCAAAAAAATAAAATCAGTGTAATCATCATATGGAAAATAGCATCAGTATAAAAACCTTAAAAAACGCGGAGCTTCTTTTGCGTATCACCATGATACTTACTTTGCTGGTGGCCGGTATAAGCAAATTTTGCAGTCATGGAAAATAAGATAAGTATTATTAAAAGATATTTTTAAAACCCAGCCTGCGCATGAATTTGCCGGCGGCCCTTGTCGACCTCTACATCACCATCATCCCGTTTTTAGAAGTGGCAATAGCCCTGGCGCTGATCACGGGTTTTAAAAGGCGCTTATTTGTGGTGGTGTGGGTGGTATATTTTATGTCGCTGGAGTTTGGGCATTATGTGCTGGAGGAATTTAACTCGGTTGATCTGATCATATCCATCATATTATTCGGCATAGTGGATTATATTTTGCCTGCATATGAACCCTCCTGGCTAAAAAGTAAAAGCGAATGACGGCAACCAAAATAAAATTGGAGTCTTTTGGCCCTGAAAACTATGCCAGCCTGATCAGTTGGGTGGAAAGCGAAGAAGCATTGATGCAATTTGCCGGGCCGCTGTTCAAGTTCCCGCTAACGGCTGAACAGTTGCATGTTTCATTGAGCGATAAAAACCGCATAGCTTACCGGGTGGTGGATAGTAAAACAGGTTTGGGTATTGGGCATGCGGAGATCTATTTAAGCGAGGGTTCGGCAAAAATAGGGCGGATACTGATCGGCGACAAAGAACAGCGGGGCAATGGTTTGGGGAAACAGGTTGTAGACCGGCTCTTAGATATCGCATTCAATAAGCCCGGGATATTATACGTTGAGCTGAATGTTTTTGCCTGGAACTTAGGCGCTTTAATGTGCTATCAAAAAGCAGGTTTTACCATCAACCCCGATAAAACCTATGAACGGAAAATAAAAGATAAAACATGGACCGCAGTAAACATGAGCCTCTATAAGGCGAAATATGAAAAGATCAAAGCGAATTAAATAACAGGCTGTTGAACGGCTAAAACAATAACATTTTAAATCTAAAAACATGCCACAGATCATCGCTTATTTAAAATTTAAGAACAATTGCCGCGCAGCCATGAACTTTTACCAGCAATGTTTCGGCGGCGAATTGGAATTCCAAACAGTTAAAGATTCGGTTTTTGAAACCGCCAAAACCACTGAAGCTGAAGGGCAAGTGATTGTGCACTCCCAGCTGGTTAACGACAGGATGGTACTCTTCGGATCAGAAATGGTAGTACCTGACGAGCACGCCAACTCCACCTTTTTATGGATCAACTGCGATACCGATGAGGAGATCAGGAGGTTTCATACAGGCCTCTCACAAGGCGGTACGGTAACCTCCGACCTGCAAACGGCCTACTGGGGCACTACATTCGGGGCCGTAACCGATCAGTTCGGTATTCAATGGTATATCTCTACACTACCTATAAAACAATAAGATTATGCGTAAACTAAAATTACAAATGCACATATCCATAGATGGATTTGTTGCATCAAACGACAGCGTACCTACAGCTTTCAATTGGGATACGGAGCTAATAAACCATTCCGTTGCCAACCTTGAAAATGTTGACTACATTTTGATCGGCCACAAAACTGCCGTGGATTTCATCCCTTATTGGGCAGTTGTAGCCGAAAAGCCGGATGCCCCCGATTACCGCGTTGGCAGATTATTGACCGACATACCGAAAGTTATTTTTTCAAAAACAGTTACTGAGTCCAAATGGGCAAATGCAAAAATGGCATCCGGAGATTTGGTTGAAGAGATCAACAAGCTGAAAAAGGAAAAAGGAAATGATATAATGGTTTATGGCGGTGTGGAGTTTGTATCCTCATTGGTCACCAACCAGCTTATTGACGAGTATCATTTGCTTGTAGAACCCATTGCGTTAGGCAGCGGTATGCCAATTTTCAAACAAAGGACTAACCTGAAGCTGGTAAAATCTACACCTTTCGGTAGCGGGGTTGTCGTTTCGCAATATGAACCTTCATAGGGGGCTTATCAGAACTTTTGTATGGTATTGTTATTTAATTCCGGTATTTCAGGAATTAAAGCGGAAAGGAAAAAACAGCCGACCCGTTGAATCAGGGCGTTACCCTCGTTCCTCGGGTCAGGCTTTCCATCCATACGCCTGCCCCAAAGGGGTCCCTTCGGGACAAGGCCTTAACCACGATGGGCCGGTATCCATTCCAATCCTTAACGCAATCTCAAGACGACTCAGGGAACAAAGTTTGTGTGATACCCCGTCAGCGGAAAAGCTTCGGGCGAGGTCAGGCAAAACGATGATGGGCAGTGCGGCTGCAAGGGCATTAGCAAACTTTTGCAGAAGGGATGGGCACGAGCGAAACCGGGCAAAAGTATTGCAGCCCGTGGTTTTGCCTGACCTGCAGCGCAAAGGCCCGGTGCGGCAAAGAAGCCTCCCCGCTGACAAGCGCTTTTGGTTACTTTTGTCGCCACAAAAGTGACAAAGCCCCGCGGCAACTGAGCGGACGTAACATCTCACTACCCAAAAATACCTCCCATTTCCCAACACCCGGATAATTATAACGCCCGCCAAACCCAAATGTTACAAATAGTGGATAACTCACTGATGGTGAATAACTTTTATAAACTATTTAAGGCTATGCACCGTCTAATGGTTAAATATCCGTTAAATACGAAATCAAAATGAACAATTACATAACAATGGTCGGCGGGCAAAGCCCGGCCACCGCCACAATCAAGAACCGGTACCAGCCGGTAGCACAAACCGACTACCCTAACCAGGCTTTCTGGATGCAGGTATACCCACCGCTGGAAAACGAGTACAGGTCGCCCCTGCCCCATACCCGCGCGCTATGCCCCTGGAGCCTCGCCGCCGAACTGGGAGAAGCCACCACACCATCTCCGCGCCGGCAAAACATAATGGAAACACTGAAAAAAGGCCTCAAAACCATCAGGCAATACGGCGTAGCCGCCCGTCGGATAGTATTTACTGAAGACGAAGCCACACGGCAGATCAGCGTTTGGGTGGATTGAGAAATTGGTCATTAGTCATTGGTCATTAGGTCATTGACTACGTAGTACCAGGGAAGCATAAATACTGTGCCTATCCCGTCAGCGGAAAAGCTTCAGCCGAAATCAGTCAAAACAATGGTGGGCTGTGCGCAGGAAAAGGCATTAGCAAACTTTTGCTGAAGCGCCGACAAGAGCGAAACGGGCAAAAGTATTGCGGCCGTGGTTTTGCCTGATTTGCAGCGCAAAGGCCAGGTGCGGCAAAGAAGCCTCTCCGCTGTCTTGATTTTTTGTTACTTTTTGATCAAGCAAAAAGTAAAAAGAGCCCCGCGGCAATTGAGCGGAACAGATTATCTCACTATCCGTAAATTTAAAGGTCGTCGCATCCCTTCGTTCAAGACAGTTATACTTTAAACGTCCGCTTTTTGTCCATATTACCCTTACTCAAAAACCGGACGGACGGAAAAGACTACCATTGCTGCAAGGATAGCGGCATTCTATAACAAAAAAATAAAATTTTTTTCAATTAAATCGCAAATCTTGTATATTGCACCCGTTGATGCACCACATCAAATTAAAAATGAACACTAACATTGTAATTTTAAACAACCGAATTATTGTGCTTCCCGAAAGGATCAGGCGCCGGTAATAGATATTATCCAGTTTTCAAAACGTCCGGGCGATCTGATCACCGGGCGTTTTTTTTTGAGCAATTTTTATCAGCGGACCGTCATTTCAGGCAGAAAATCAGGTGTTTACTATGCATGCATAAAAAGTGTACCAAAAACCGTTTTTAACTTTGGTATAAAGTGATAACAATATAATTCTGAAATAAAGTATATTTACAGAATTAATGGAAAAAATAACATGATTTTATAAAATTAAATACTAAATAAAAATAAATTTTTTGAACTATTGCGGGTTCTTCGGTATCTGGCTAACTTACAAATACCGATTACAGCATTAATGAAAAACGATTTTTTGACACAACTACCGGAATAAATTTTACAAACATAATGAGTACCACCCTACAGGACACCGAGCTTAACAAATACAGCAAACATCTCACCAGCGACCCAACCCAACCCGCCGCGCAGGCCATGCTTTACGGCATCGGGCTTACAGACGAGGACATGAAAAAGGCACAGGTGGGCGTGGCCAGTATGGGTTACGACGGCAATACCTGCAACATGCACCTCAACGACCTGGCCAAACTGGTAAAACAAGGCGTTTGGGAAGAGAACCTGGTGGGCCTCATCTTCAACACCATCGGCGTAAGCGACGGCATGAGCATGGGTACCGATGGGATGCGCTACTCACTGGTGAGCAGGGATGTAATAGCCGATTCTATAGAAGCCGTTTGTGGCGCCCAGTATTATGACGGGTTGATCACGCTGCCGGGTTGTGATAAGAATATGCCGGGCTCCATAATGGCCATGGCAAGGCTCAACCGCCCGTCGATCATGGTGTATGGCGGTACCATCAAACCGGGTCATTATAAAGGTGAAGATTTAAATATTGTATCGGCGTTTGAAGCTTTGGGTCAGAAGATAGCCGGCAACATCACCCCTGAAGATTTTATGGGCGTTGTAAAAAACGCCTGCCCGAGTGCAGGTGCTTGCGGTGGCATTTATACTGCCAATACCATGGCATCAGCCATTGAGGCTTTAGGTATGAGTTTGCCTTACTCCTCTTCTAATCCTGCATTAAGCGACGAAAAGAAAGCAGAGTGCCTCGCAGCAGGCAAGGCCATAAAAATATTATTGGAGCGGGACATCAAACCCTCTGACATCATGACCCGTGCAGCATTTGAAAATGCGATAGTTACCATCATGGTTTTAGGCGGATCAACCAACGCGGTATTACACCTGATAGCCATGGCTAAAAGCATAGGCGTTAAACTGAATCAGGATGATTTTCAATCGGTAAGCAACCGCATACCAGTTTTGGCTGATATGAAGCCAAGTGGTAAATATGTGATGGAAGATCTGCACAAAGTGGGCGGTGTACCTGCAGTGATGAAATATTTATTAAAGCTGGGCTGGATAGATGGCAATTGCTTAACCGTAACCGGCAAAACTTTAGCGGAGAATTTAGCTGAAGTGCCAGAGCTTGATTTTGATACCCAAAAGATCATCATGCCTTTTGAAAAGCCCATCAAGGCAACAGGTCACTTACAGATATTATATGGCAATTTGGCCACAGGAGGCAGCGTAGCCAAGATCAGCGGTAAAGAGGGTGAGCGTTTCGAGGGCCCTGCCCGTGTATTTGACGGCGAGTTTGAGCTGATCCACGGTATCGAAAGCGGTCATGTACGTGCAGGCGATGTAGTGGTGATCCGCAATATCGGGCCTAAAGGCGCACCCGGAATGCCCGAGATGCTGAAACCCACATCGGCCATATTTGGCGCAGGCTTAGGCGCTTCAGTAGCTTTAATTACTGACGGAAGGTTTTCGGGCGGAACGCATGGCTTCGTCGTCGGTCACATCACGCCTGAGGCACATGATGGCGGTAACATCGCATTGGTAAAAGACAATGATATAATTGAGATAGATGCCATCAGCCGCACCATCAACCTGAAGATTTCAGATGATGAACTGAAATACCGCAGATCAGAATGGAAACAACCCGCACTGAAAGCGACAAAAGGGCTGTTATATAAATATGCCAAAACTGTAAGCACAGCCGCTGAAGGATGTGTAACGGATGAGATGGAATAAGGTGAAAGGATGAAGGCGAAAGCTGAAAGGTTAATTAGGATATTAAAATAAATTCGAAATCGAACATTCGAAATAAAAAAATAAAACATGGAAGTTGCACAACAGGAAATATTAGCACCGGCCGCAGAAAAACAAGCGGTTGAGGTATCAGGGTCAGTAGCTCTGCTTGAGGCGCTGATCGTGGAGGGTGTTGAAACAATATTCGGCTATCCCGGTGGCGCTATTATGCCCATCTATGATGCCTTGTATGATTATCATGACAAGCTGGAGCATATCCTGGTCCGTCATGAGCAGGGTGGCATCCATGCCGCACAGGGTTATGCCCGCACCTCGGGCCGTGTTGGGGTGGTATTCGCTACGAGTGGTCCCGGTGCAACAAATTTGGTAACAGGTTTGGCCGATGCACAAATTGATAGCACACCATTGGTATGTATTACCGGCCAGGTGTTCGCACACCTGTTAGGTACCGATGCCTTCCAGGAAACGGATGTGATCAATATAACCACCCCCGTTACCAAGTGGAACTACCAGGTAACCGATGCAAATGAGCTTCCCGAAGTATTGGCTAAAGCCTTCTACATCGCTAAAAGTGGCAGGCCGGGTCCTGTGCTGATCGACATAACCAAAAATGCGCAGATACAAAAATTCCAGTTTAAGGGATACACGCCTTGCAACCATATCCGCAGTTATCGCCCAAAACCTATCGTTCGCCAGCAGTATGTTGCAGAAGCAGCTGCGCTGATCAACCAGGCAAAAAAACCGTTTATTATCTGGGGTCAAGGTGTAATATTAGGCAGCGCCGAACAGGAGTTTAAGACTTTTGTTGAGAAAAGCGGCATCCCATCCGCCTGGACAATATTAGGCGCAGGTGCTATCCCGACCGATCATCCGCTTAACGTGGGTATGCTCGGCATGCATGGCAACTATGGCCCAAACGTTTTGACCAACGAGTGTGATGTTTTGATCGCTATCGGCATGCGTTTTGACGACCGTGTAACCGGCCGCCTTGATAAATATGCCAAACAGGCTAAGGTTGTCCATCTGGATATCGACCCGGCTGAGATAGACAAAAATGTAAAAAGTACCGTGCCTGTTTGGGGCGATTGCAAGGAGACTTTGCCTTTGTTGACCCAACTGATCGAAAAAAAAACACATACCGAATGGCTGCACAAATTCAATGATTATACACGCCAGGAAGTGGAGCAGGTAATTGATGCTGAACTGAACCCGACCAGTGGCGAAATGACCATGGGCGAGGTGATCAAACAATTAAACGAGATCACCAAAGGCGAAGCAGTTATCGTGACCGACGTAGGTCAGCACCAGATGGTGGCTTGCCGTTATGCCAAATTCAACCATACCCGCAGTAATGTGACCAGCGGTGGCTTAGGAACTATGGGCTTTGCCCTGCCGGCTGCTATTGGTGCCAAATATGGCGCGCAGGACAAAACTGTTGTTGCTATTATTGGCGATGGTGGCTTCCAGATGACCATACAGGAGTTAGGCACCATAATGCAAAGCAAAGTTGATATAAAGATCATCATCCTTAACAACCGTTTCCTCGGCATGGTTCGCCAATGGCAGGAGCTTTTCAACTCGCGTCGTTATTCATTCGTCGATATCCAAAGCCCTGATTTTGTTGCCGTTGCTGCTGCTTATGGCATTGCCGGGAAAGCAATTTCAGAAAGAGATGACCTGCCCGGTGCTTTACAGGAGATGATCAACCATAAAGGCTCGTTCCTTTTGGAAGTATTTGTAACCAAAGAAAATAATGTGTTCCCGATGGTACCGCAGGGATGTAGCGTAGCGGAGATCAGGCTAAAATAATTTTAGAACAGCAATCATGAGCAATCAAGATACAGACAAGCAAGAATTTAATATCACGGTTTACACCGAGAACCAGATAGGCCTGCTTAACCGCATCGCCATCATATTTACGCGTCGCAAGATCAATATCGACAGCCTGAATACTTCGCCGTCAGAAGTGGAAAGCATTCATCGTTTCAATATTGTGATCACGGAGACCGAGGAAGTAGTGCGCAAGCTTTGCCGCCAGATAGAAAAGCAGGTAGAAGTGCTGAAAGTATACTATCATACCAACGAGGATGTGATATGGCAGGAACTGGCATTGTATAAAGTATCAACCGATGTAATTGCCGAAAAGGTAAGCGTAGAGCGTTTGCTGCGCGAGAATGGTGCCCGCGTAGTAACCCTGCGCAAGGACTATACCGTGTTTGAAACCACTGGCCACCGCGAAGAAACGGATAACCTGATCAGCATTTTGCAGCCTTTTGGGTTGATAGAATTTGTCCGCAGTGCACGAATAGCTATCATCAAAGACAGCGAAGGCTTCAATTCCAAAATACGCGAATTTGAAAAGCTGGAACCGGGAGAAGACGTGATAGAAAATGAATATCTAAATAAAGGCAACCAGGTGTTTACAATGTAGAAGCCCCTGACCCCCTAAAGGGGGAACGATATGGGTTAGTTATCAATAAAATGAACGAGCAAAAAGAAGATATAATTGAATCCTCCCCCTTCAGGGGGTCGGTGGGCCACCACCCCACCGCTTACGATAGCATTAAAAAAGCTACCGAGGCCTGTGGTTTTTTGCAGATGTCAGAAATATCTACCTGCACCCTCCTGAAAACACTGGCGGCATCAAAGCCTTCAGGTGAATTCCTTGAGTTGGGTACAGGCACAGGTTTGGCTACAGCGTGGATTCTGGACGGCATGGATGAAGAATCGACGTTAATATCATTGGATAACGACGAAACGTTATTAAGCATAGCCAAGGAGAATTTAGGGATCGACAAACGTCTCACCTTAATTTGTACTGATGGTAATGAGTGGATCAAAAAGAATTCGAAGATGAGGTTCAGCTTTATTTTTGCTGACACCTGGCCGGGTAAATACATGATGCTGGAGGAAACTTTAGCCATGCTTGCACCCGGCGGAATTTATATTATCGACGATATGCTGCCCCAACCCAACTGGCCCGAAGGTCATGCGGATAAAGTAGCAAACCTGATGGCAACCCTGGATAACCGCGAGGATATGGCAGTAACCAAAATGGGCTGGGCATCGGGGATAGTGTTGGTAGTGAAGAAATAAGGTGAAAGGTCAAAGGCGAAAGGTAAAGCATACCAATGACTAATGACCAATGACATAATGACTAAATAGTAAACCAATAAAAATAATCGGTGTGATCAAAAAAGGCATCGGTGAAATCATAAACAATAAAACAATGGCAAAACTAAATTTCGGCGGCACTGAAGAAAACGTAGTAACCCGCGAAGAGTTTCCTTTAGCAAAGGCACAGGAAGTATTGAAAAACGAAGTTGTAGCAGTAATAGGCTACGGCGTGCAGGGCCCCGGTCAGGCGCTCAATCAAAAAGACAATGGCATCAACGTAATCGTTGGTCAGCGTAAAGGCACCAAAACCTGGGATAAAGCTGTGAATGATGGCTTTGTACCGGGCGAAACACTTTTTGAAATTGAAGAAGCTTTGGAAAGGGGCACTGTGATCTGCTACCTGCTGAGCGATGCCGCCCAGATACAATTGTGGCCGACCGTTAAAAAACACCTCACCGCAGGAAAAGCTTTATACTTTTCTCACGGTTTCGGTATCACTTTCAAAGAGCAAACCGGCATCATCCCTCCTGCTGATGTGGATGTGTTCCTGGTAGCGCCTAAAGGTTCCGGTACTTCATTACGTCGTATGTTTTTACAAGGTCGTGGTTTGAATTCAAGCTACGCCATTTTCCAGGATGCGACAGGCAGGGCAAAAGACAGGGTTATCGCTTTAGGTATTGCTGTAGGCAGTGGTTATTTGTTTGAAACTGATTTCCGCAAGGAAGTATTCAGCGATCTAACCGGTGAGCGCGGCACTTTGATGGGCTGTGTGCAGGGTATTTTTGCCGCTCAATATGATGTATTGCGCAGCAAGGGCCACTCGCCTTCAGAAGCATTTAACGAAACTGTTGAAGAGCTAACCCAATCATTAATGCCATTGGTAGCTGAAAACGGCATGGACTGGATGTATGCCAATTGCTCAACCACCGCACAACGCGGCGCGTTGGATTGGTGGAAGAAATTCCGTGATGCTACCAAACCTGTGTTTGAAGAACTATACAACAGCGTAGCCACAGGCGTTGAATCACAAAAATCGATCGATTCAAACAGCAAGCCTGATTACCGCGAAAAACTGGACGCAGAACTAAAAGAACTTCGCGATAGCGAAATGTGGCAAGCCGGCAAAACTGTTCGCAGTTTGAGGCCGGAAAATCAGGTGGTGGAAGCGTAAGGCCCCCCAGCCCCCTAAAGGGGGAGAAGAGGTGAATATAAAATTTAAAAAGAATAATAAACCCTCCCTTTTAGGGGAGGGTTTGGGAGGGGCTAATGGTACTCGAAGTCGCCATACTAAATGTGATCCCTGGCATGGAAGATGAATTTTTAAAAGCATTTTCCGAAGCACAGGAGATCATATCAAAAATGGCAGGTTATATCTCACATCAACTAAAAAGATGCATTGAAAATACAAGTCAATTCATCTTACTGGTCGAGTGGGAAAAACTAACCGACCATACGGATGGCTTTAGAGGATCAAAACAATACCAGCAGTGGAAAGGGCTATTACATCATTTTTATGACCCATTCCCAACTGTTGAACATTATGAGTAAGGTGAAAGGATAAAGGTCAAAGGCGAAAGGCACCAATGACTAATGACACAATGACCAATGACTAAACAATGAAATGGAACGCTGAACTATATGACGACAAACACTCCTTCGTATTTCAATACGGCGAAAGTGTGCTGGAGTTGCTGGCTGTAAAACCTAGCGAACGCATTCTCGATCTGGGCTGCGGCACAGGCGACCTGGCTAACCAGATGCAGCAGTTAGGTGCAGAGGTTGTGGGGATAGATGCCTCGCCGGATATGGTAGCTAAAGCAAAAAGCAAATTCCCGGGGCTTGATTTCAGCGTAGTGGATGCTACCAGTTTCCGTTTTGATGAGCCGTTTGACGCGGTGTTTACCAATGCAACTTTGCACTGGATAAAAAACGCAGATGCCGTGATCCAAAATGTATACAATAGCTTAAAACCCGGCGGCCGTTTCGTTGGCGAGTTTGGCGGTAAAGGAAATAATCAATTGATGATGGCCGCTGCCGAGACAGTGCTTAAAAAGCATGGTTATCTTAAAGGCGATTTTGTATTACCCTGGTATTATCCATCGACTGCCGAATACGCAACCAAGCTGGAAGCCGGTGGATTCAGGGTAACCTATGCCACACATTTTGATCGCCCTACCCTGTTGCAGGACGGTCGCGATGGCATGATCAAATGGTTCAACATGTTCGGCGCATCGATATTCGGGCAGATCCCGGCTAATGAGCTGCCGCAAATACTAAATGAAATTACCGATCTGCTGCAACCCACGGCCGAAATAGATGGCCAGTGGTATGCGGATTATAAAAGACTGCGTTTTATCGCAATAAAAGAAAAAAATTAATAGCCGTTACTAAAAACTCAATGGAAAACCCATCGATGTGATCAAAAAACATCGGTGCAATCAAAAAAGAAAAGATATGTTACACGACCCCAACCGCGTTTATGTTTTTGATACCACGCTTCGCGACGGCGAGCAGGTACCGGGCTGTCAGTTGACAACCCCTGAAAAGATAGAGATAGCCCGTGAACTGGAAGCGCTGGGCGTTGACATTATTGAAGCCGGCTTCCCCATATCCAGTCCGGGCGATTTCCAGAGTGTGGTAGAAATATCAAAATCTGTAAAAGAACCAACCGTTTGCGCGCTGACCCGTGCCAACAAAGGGGATATCGATTCCGCTATAGAGGCTTTAAAATACGCCAAGCATCCGCGTATCCATACCGGTATCGGTTCATCGGATATGCACATCAAGTATAAATTCAACAGTACCCGCGAGGAGATATTAGAGCGTGCCGTCGAGGCCGTCAAATATGCCAAGCGCGCCGTGGAGGATATCGAATTTTATGCCGAAGATGCCGGCAGGGCCGATATCGAATACCTGGCAAAAATGATAGAAGCGGTCATCGCGGCAGGCGCTACCGTGGTGAACATACCCGACACCAACGGCTACTGCCTGCCTAACCAATACGGAGATAAGATCCGTTTCCTGAAAGAAAATGTAAAAAATATCGACAAGGCCATTATATCCGTGCATTGTCATAACGATCTCGGCCTGGCTACCGCCAATTCCATAGCCGGTTTAGCAAACGGGGCCCGCCAGATAGAAGGCACTATCAATGGCATCGGCGAACGCGCCGGCAACACCTCGATAGAAGAGGTAGCTATGATCCTCAAAACCCACCACAGCCTGGGTTTACATACCAATATTAAATCCCAACGAATTTACGATATCAGCCGTTTGGTAAGCACGCAAATGCGCATGCCGGTGCAGCCAAATAAAGCCATCGTAGGCAGCAATGCCTTCGCGCACAGTTCGGGTATACACCAGGACGGCTTCTTAAAGATGCGCGAGAACTACGAAATTATCAAGCCTGATGATGTAGGCTTCCCTAACGCAAGCATTGTGCTTACTGCGCGCAGCGGCCGCCACGCACTCAAACATCATCTGGAGCGTTTAGGATATACGCTGGATAAAGAAGAATTAGCTGATGCTTATCACCGCTTTTTAACGCTGGCTGATGGCAAATTAAATATAACTGATGATGATCTGAAAGCGCTGGTGATCAGTGATAAGATTTATCAATCTGTACAAAAATGAGTACCAATAATAAATAATAAAATGAGCAAGACATTATTTGATAAGGTGTGGGACACGCACGTAATACGCAAGATCGAAGGAGGCCCCGATGTGCTTTTTATCGATCGCCATCTTATCCATGAAGTAACAAGTCCGGTAGCCTTTTTAGGCTTAAAAACCAGGGGCATAAAAGTATTATACCCCGAGCGCACCTTCGCTACCGCGGATCACAACACGCCTACCATCAACCAGCATTTGCCGGTTGCCGACCCGCTTTCAGCCAACCAGCTAAAAGCCCTGGAGTCCAATTCAAATGAATACGGCATCAGCTACTGGGGACTGGGCCATCAAAAAAATGGTATCGTACATGTTGTTGGGCCAGAATATGGTATTACCCAGCCCGGCGCCACTATCGTTTGCGGCGACTCGCACACTTCAACCCATGGTGCTTTCGGTGCCATCGCATTTGGTATCGGCACATCCGAGGTGGAAATGGTTTTGGCTACGCAATGCATTATGCAGCCGAAGCCTAAAAAAATGCGCATCAATGTGAATGGCAAATTAGGTGTTGGCGTTACGCCGAAGGATGTAGCTTTATTTATTATTTCGCAATTGACCACATCAGGCGCAACCGGCTATTTTGTAGAATATGCGGGTGATGTTTTTGAGAACATGAGCATGGAAGGCCGCATGACAGTTTGCAACCTGAGTATTGAAATGGGTGCACGCGGCGGCATGATCGCCCCTGACGAAACTACAATTAACTATGTAAAAGGCCGTGAGTTTAGTCCGAAAGGTGAAGCCTGGGACAGGGCATTGGCTTATTATAAAACACTGAAGACCGATCCAGATGCTGTATTTGATAAGGAATTAACTTTCGATGGCTCTAAGATCGAACCAATGATCACTTACGGTACCAATCCCGGTATGGGCATGGGTATTTCTCACGATATCCCGGATGCTGCTCACGTGGAAGGTGGTGCTGCAACTTACGCTAAATCGTTAGGCTACATGGGCTTCCACGAAGGGGAATCCATGATAGGCAAAAAGGTTGATTTCGTATTCGTAGGCAGCTGCACCAATGGCCGCATCGAAGATTTCAGGGCCTTTACCTCGCTGGTAAAAGGCAAGCACAAAGCGGATGATGTGACCGTTTGGCTGGTGCCAGGTTCTCATATTGTTGAACAGCAGATCAAAGCTGAAGGCTTACTGGACATCCTGACCGAAGCAGGCTTTACGCTTCGTCAGCCCGGCTGTTCAGCCTGTTTAGCGATGAACGACGACAAGATACCTGCCGGCAAGTATGCGGTAAGCACCTCCAACCGAAACTTCGAAGGCAGGCAAGGCCCTGGTGCAAGGACGATGCTAGCCAGCCCGCTGGTTGCAGCAGCAGCAGCAGTTACCGGAGTAGTTACAGACCCGAGAGAGTTAATTGAAGAATTAGTATAAACAGTCGATAGTCCGTAGTCGATAGTCCATAGCCAAAAGCTATTTAAAACTATCGACCATGGGCCATGGACTATGGACCAATAAAATTATGGCTTACGATAAATTTAATATACTGACAAGCACCGCGGTACCGCTCCCGATAGAGAATGTGGATACCGACCAATTGATCCCTGCCCGCTTTTTGAAAGCGACGGAGCGCGTTGGCTTTGGCGACAACCTTTTCCGCGACTGGCGGTACAATCCGGACAATACCCCTAAAAAGGATTTTGTACTCAACAATCCAACCTTCAGCGGTAAGATACTGGTTGGTGGCAAAAACTTTGGTTCAGGCTCATCACGCGAGCACGCTGCCTGGGCAGTTTATGATTATGGGTTCAGGTGCGTGGTTTCAAGCTTTTTTGCAGATATCTTCAGGAACAATTGCTTAAACATTGGTGTGCTGCCCGTACAGGTTAGCCCGGAATTTTCTGAGAAGATATTCTCCGCTGTTTTCGCTGACCCTAAGACTGAGATAGAGGTGAATTTAACGAAACAAACCATTACGCTTCTATCAACAGGAGAAAAAGAAACATTCGACATCAGTCCCTACAAAAAAGACAATATGACGAACGGCTTTGACGATATCGATTACCTGCAAAGCATCAAAACAGAGATACAGGAGTTTGCAGAGAACCTGCCTCTTTAGCCTCACCCCAACCCCTCTCCAATGAAGAGGGGCTAAAAAATAAAGAAAAGCCTTTTCAAGTCTTCTCCATTGGAGAGGATTCAGGTGAGGCGACAACCAAAAAATAGCCGAAACAATTAATGGAACGCAGGAAAATAGAGATAATGGACACCACATTACGCGATGGAGAACAAACATCGGGGGTGTCTTTTTCTATCTCAGAGAAATTAACTATAACCCAATTATTACTGGAAGAACTCAATGTCGACAGGGTTGAGATTGCTTCCGCGCGGGTATCCGAAGGAGAGTTCCAGGCGGTTAAATCGATTTTAACCTGGGCCGAAACCAATGGTTATACTGATCGTATCGAAGTATTGTCATTTGTAGACAACGGCGTTTCTATTGACTGGATGGTGAAGTCGGGTGTTAAAGTGCAGAACCTGTTGACCAAAGGCTCGTTAAATCACTTAACCCATCAGCTTAAAAAAACACCGGAACAGCATTTTGCCGAAATAAAACACTCAATAGACCTGGCGATTAAAAACGGTATTGCTACCAATGTGTACCTGGAAGATTGGAGCAATGGCATGCGTAACTCACCTGAGTATGTTTTCCAGTATTTAGATTTTCTAACTAAACAGCCTGTAAAAAGGATTTTGCTGCCGGATACGCTTGGTATTTTAACCCCTTGTGAAACCGCTAAATTTCTAAATGCGATCTTATTAAGATATCCGGGGATTCATTTTGACTTCCATGCACATAACGATTATGACCTCGGTACGGCCAACGTTTTAGAGGCGGTAAAAGCTGGCGTACATGGTTTACACTTAACCGTAAATGGCATGGGCGAACGGGCAGGCAATGCTGCCTTAGCCAGCGCTATCGCTGTAATCAATGATTTTGCACCTGAGGTTGAGATAGCGCTTAAGGAATCGTCAATATATTCAGTTAGTAAACTGGTGGAGACATTTTCCGGTGTAAGAATTCCGACCAACAAACCCATCGTCGGCGACAACGTTTTTACCCAAACAGCCGGGATACATGCTGATGGAGACAATAAAAACAACCTGTATTATAACGATCTGCTCCCCGAGCGTTTCGGCAGGAAAAGGGAATACGCCTTAGGCAAAACCTCCGGCAAAGCCAATATCGAAAAGAACCTGCAGGAATTAGGCCTGAAACTGAATGATGAGGACCTGAAAAAAGTCACCCAGCGCGTGATCGAATTAGGCGACAAAAAGGAAACGGTAACAAAAGAAGACCTTCCTTATATCATTTCGGACGTTTTGGATAGCAGCTTGTATGATGAGAAAGTCGTTGTTGAATCTTACGTATTGATGCATGCCATGGGTCTGCGCCCGTCGGCAACCATTTCAGTACAAATAGATGGTGAAAAATTTGAGGAAAATGCACAGGGCGATGGCCAGTTTGATGCCTTTATGAACGCATTGACAAAGGTCTATGTCAAAAAGAAAAGATCCTTACCAAAGCTGATTGATTATGCAGTACGCATAGCCCCTGGCAGCAGCTCGGATGCTTTGTGCGAAACCATCATTACCTGGAAAACCGAGAACAAAAAATTTATAACCCGCGGCCTGGATTCGGACCAAACCGTATGCGCCATCAAAGCCACGCAGAAAATGTTGAATATAATATAGAGATTAGCATGCGCTTCGGCCGACTCACCTGGTCTGCGCTGCGCTGGACCACCCTCTCTTTGCCTTTGGCAAAAAGAGGGTAAAAAGAAAACCAAAAAATTAAAATCCCCTCTTTCCGCTTTAGCGGAGAGAGGGGTGTCGAGCATAGCGAAGACGGGGTGAGTAGAATATGCGAGCGACAAGCCATTAGAATAAACGTTAAAGTAAACCTATACATGAAACTAAACATTGCACTTTTAGCAGGAGACGGAATAGGTCCGGAGGTAATTGACCAGGCCGTTAAAGTATCCAATGCCATAGCAAAAAAATTCAACCATGAGATCACCTGGACACCAGCATTAACCGGTGCTGCTGCCATTGATGCAGTTGGCGAACCCTACCCGGATTCGACGCATGAGATATGTATGAAAGCTGACGCCGTTCTATTTGGCGCTATTGGTCACCCACGTTTTGATAATGATCCCAAGGCCAAAGTCCGCCCGGAACAGGGTTTGCTGAAAATGCGTCAGAAATTGGGGCTGTTCGCAAACGTTCGTCCCACGTTTACTTTTCCATCATTGATAGATAACTCGCCACTAAAAAGGGAGCGTATTGAAGGCACCGACCTCATCATCCTTCGCGAACTGACAGGCGGCATTTACTTTGGCGAAAGAGGCCGGAAAGACGATGGTAATACCGCTTTTGATACCTGTACTTACACACGTGCAGAAGTTCAGCGCCTGGCCAAATTAGGCTTTGAAATGGCAATGACCCGCGGCAAAAAACTATGTTGTGTAGATAAAGCCAACGTATTGGAAACCTCACGCCTATGGCGGGAAACCGTACAGGACATGGAAAAGGATTTCCCTGAAGTTACCGTAAGTTACGAATTTGTTGACGCTGTGGCGATGCGCCTGGTACAATGGCCAAACAGCTACGATGTACTGATCACTGAAAATTTGTTTGGCGATATTTTAACCGATGAGGCCTCAGTTATCTCTGGCTCAATGGGTTTAATGCCATCAGCCTCCATCGGCGTACATACTTCGTTATTTGAGCCCATCCATGGGTCATATCCTCAGGCCGCCGGGAAAGATATTGCCAACCCGCTGGCAACCGTATTATCCGCTGCCATGATGTTTGAAGACGCTTTCAGCTTAAAAGAAGAAGCCGAAGCGATCAGGACGGTGGTAAATAAATCTTTGTCAGAAGGCATCGTAACCGAAGACCTTGCCGGCAAAAATAAAGCCTACAAAACAAGCGAAGTAGGTGACTGGCTTGCCAAAAACGTTTAGTGGTTAGCGCCAGGCGTAAACAATATGTCATTTCGAATGAGTGTAGCGAAGAGAAATCTTATGCGTCTATAGTATAAGATTTCTCCGTTCGAAATGACACTTATTATTAACTTTTTTGAAAAGCAATGCCTCTGCTCCTATTTTTCGGTAGCCCTGCTATCCTATCAGGTTTAATTTACTTTGGCCATTGCTGCTATCAAAGTTCGTTAAACTAACCCATAACAATCAGCAAAAACAATAGGCTATTCATAACCGGGTCTTATCTTCCTGTTATGATCAACCCAAAATCCTAAAAGAACCAGTATCCACATGATCTGCGCCGACCACGCAACCGCAATTACATTTGTGGGTGCAGGGCCTAGGGAATTGGAGAATTGAATCAGGACAAGAAAAATCACAAGCACCCATAAACCAAATTTTCCAATTGCATTTTTAGATACTGTTGTTTGCAGGTAAAGTATTAGTCCCGCCAAAAAGATAGTCATTTCAATAACAGGCTCGATATAAGGATAATTCCAGAGCCCAAATCCAACCTTGGGCGAATTACCCGGATATATTGGCAAATCGGGACGGTGAACAAAAAGATCCAATACCCAATGACTTACCACACATAAGCCAAGCACAACAGCATATTTAATATTTTTCCTGAACAGCCAAAAGATGCCACCAAATACCAAACCCCATATCACAGCCATCAATAAGCTGTGGGATATTGGATAATCAGTAAAATCCAGTGGTGTCATTTTAGTAATACCCGGAGTAATGGCCGCGTGCTCTACATTTAATAACACCAGGTTGGGCCATAGAAAGTCGAGGAATTGTGCAGCAATGATCAGGAGGCCAAGTGATACTGCGGGGCTTGCCTTTTTAGCGCCAAATGCAACCCCAAAATGTCCGATAAACATAAATTGAAAGATTTAATGTGAAAAATTTGGTTAACTAACTATAACCACACCCGCTATAAGCTCGAGACCAAAATATCAACAGATAAATTTATAAATTAGATATCAGAACAGTATTTTTTATTACAAATAATAATAAAAAATATCTGTAGGGTAAGGATCGAAAACTCCGCGATCCACATTCCGACTTTCGCAATCCTTCAATACTCCAAATACCGCCCTATCTTCACATTCACCTTATCGCCCTCTATATATTTCTCCGCCTGTCCGTTGAGCACGCGTAGCAGCACGCCATTGTTTTCGAGGAGCAGTTCTTCATAAAAACCCTTAAAGAGCACTTTTTTTACCGTCCAGATCTTGCGACTCCAACTGCTCGTAGTTTCAGCCCATTCAGGATATAGCATCACATATTGCTTATGTGCGTGGATGCCGCACAGTTCGGCCTGCTCTCTGTTAAATACATTGCAATTGGTAAGCAGTTGAGCAGTATAGAGGTGTTTGGGATCATTATAAACCTTTTTGGGATGACCTGACTCTATGATCTCGCCCTCCTTTAAAACCAGCAGCATATCGGCCATGGATAATACCTCGGCGGGGTCATGCGATACCATGATCACCGTGAGGCCCGTATCCTTTACAATCTGCCTGATATCCTCCTGCAACCCATCCCTGAACGAAGTATCAACCTGGTTAAAGGGCTCATCCAGCAAAAGAACTTCCGGATGCGTGATCAATGCCCGCGCTATCGCCACACGTTGCCTCTCCCCCCCGCTCAGATCAGTTATCCGGTGGTTAGCCAGATGCAGCATATTTAGCTGCTTTAATACCTTTTCAGATCGATCTTCCTTTTCCCTCACATTGGTATTAGGCATCAGTGAGGCTACATTATCCCATACTTTGGCAAACAGGTTCAGGTCGTCATTATCCTGGGTAACCATCTTCATGGAATCGTGGCCGGGTATCAGCTTTACCTCGGGCCCCCAAACCTTTTCGCCCTTAAACCGCACTTCACCAGCATCAGGCGATAGCAAGCCATACATCAACCGCAGCAAGGTACTCTTGCCACTCCCACTTGCCCCAATGATAGCAGTTACCTGTCCGGGCTGAATGGTGAGATCGGTACTTTTAACCCCCAGGCCGTCAGGAAATAATTTGCTTAATGATTTAGCTTGTAAAAAGGTGGACATTAAGGCAAAGATAACACGATTTCAGGATTTGATAGATTAGCTTGATTAAACTTTATAAATGAAATCCTTGCAATCAATTAAATCCTGAAATCGTGTCTTTAGAACCCAAATGTAAACCCAAAGGAGAAGTTTTTCAGCCCCTTCTGGTCCGGGCTGTTCTCAAACATATCGTTGGTGTAGTATTTGGCAAATATGCCCCAGCCGCCGTAGCCTACGCGTACAAAGCCTCCATAGCGTACTTTAGTAAAGTGGTAATCGTTGTCTATCTTTTGCTTGCCATGCTCCTGGCTGATCTGTTTAACCATTCCATCAAGCAATAAGCCCGCATCAGGCCCTATCACGAAGTGAAACCTGTCGCCATTGGCATTTGGTTTTGAGCGGAAGTCGAACGATAGCGGAATACGGAAATAGCTTGAAGAAAAGCGGTTTTTGCTGTAGTCGATATTATCCTGCCTGTAGGTCAGCACAGGCTCATTGGGTAATATGGTAATATTTTGGCGCAGGCGGATCAGCGTCCAGTCGAAACCGCCCGAAAGATATACCTTAAACCCATCATTCAGTCTAACACCCATCTGGAACACGTCGAAGCCTACATTGCTTGTCTTCCATGAGCGATAGTTGAGGAATTGATTGTTCTTTGATAAGGTAAAACTCCCGTTATCGATCAAAGTTGCCAAACCCAGGTCGAACCGTGAAAAGGTGAGCCCGATAAAAGCCTTTGGATAGCTTGTTGAATGCTGAACAGACTTGAACCTTAGCGAATCCTTGTTTGTATGTATCTCAAACTCGGAGCCTTCATCCCCAAAGCCCAATTTCAGGATATCTTTTTTAGCCTTAACAGTATCTTTAGAAGCTTTAATTGAATCAGTTTTTGTATTCTGTGCAAACACACCGCTGGCAGCCGCACAAATCAAAGCGGTAATTAGTAAACGTTTCATATCAATTGTGTATTAGATTGAGTTAATTTATTTGTCCTTTTTAATCTTGACAGGGCCAATGTTCACTGCTGTAATGGTCGACTCATCATCGTCAGTATCCGTAAACTCTATCAATTTATCTTTACGCTTATCCACCTTGGCCACCACGATATTCACCAGGTCGCCAAAATTATGGATGCCATGCCGTTTCACCACCGGTTTGGCCTGTTGGGTTAAGGCTGGCTGTGCGGCGGTTAATGTATTGGTTGGATTAGTACCCGTTGTTTCAATAGTAGTTGGTTGCTTTATGCTCAATTGTGTTTCAGGGCCGGGCACAACAGGAGTAGTAATTTCAGCTGGCTTTGTTGGTGCGGCGGCTATTAATTGCTGATCTTCCTCTTTTGCAGGTGCCTGCTTCACAACAACTGGTGCAGGCTGTTCGGCTGGGGTAACAGGCGCTTCCATTTTTTTAGTGTGATGTTGCACACCTGCAACCCGGCTGTTTGCTATAATATTAGCAGGCTCAGCATCTTTCTTTATAACCGTATTGACCGGTGTATCCTGAACAGGTTTTGCAGTAACCGGCTTTATACGACTAATTGCAGGGCCGTTTTTCTTTGGATGACCAGGTTTAATGTTTTCTCCTTCAGGTATGAACAACACGGCTGCTGCGATCAACAGGATCATGCTGGCTGCTATGCTTAACATAGGGATGATGCTTCTGCGTTTTTTTCCATCAAGCCGGGCATCTATCCCGGCCCATACCTGTGCTGATGGCTCTACCTCAAAACCATCCAGCTTGGACCGAAACAGATCGTCAAATTCCTTATCCTGCGTGTTCATACCTTTTTCCTCCTGCTTGTGTAATTTGTTCCTTTAATATTGTTCTCGCCCTTGATAATTGGGATTTGGATGCACCCTCTGATATCCCCATGATCTCCCCTATCTCCCTGTGCGAATAACCCTCAATGGCATACAGGTTAAACACCATCCGGTAACCCGGCGAAAGTTGTTGTATGAGCGTCATCAGGTCTTTTGCATCCAAATTTGCTATCGCGATGGGGTTTACCGATTGTTCAATCCCTTCACCCTCTATATCAACCACCTTTAACAATTTATGATGCTTGCGATAATATTCTATGGAACTGTGCACCATGATCCGCCTCATCCACCCCTCAAACGAACCATCACCCCTAAAGTCATCCATCTTCTGAAAAACTCTGATAAACCCGTTCTGCAGCATATCCTCAGCCTCCATCCTATCGGTAGCGTAACGCATGCAAACACCAAGCATTTTTGAAGCGAACTGCTTGTACAGCAGCTCATGCGACTTCCGTTCGCCCGCCTTGCAATTTTTTACCAGTTCGTCTGTTGTGTACTTGTGTTCCAAAAACATCATTTAGAAGTAAGATGAAAAGTAAGGGCGATTGGTTGCACGGGTTACAAATTATTTTTAGTTATTTTACTAATACATCCATCCTGAAACCAGATGAAAATACTTAAACTTTACCTAATTCTTGTTTTTTCAGCGTTTTCCTATGCATTAGCCCAGGATAAAAGCTCCGACACCTATACCCTTCTCAAACCCGATCGTGTTTTCGATGGCCAGCAAATGCATGCCGGCTGGTGGGTTTTGGTAAAGGGAAATCGTATAGAAGCTGTTGGCGAACCCAATACCATAAAGGCACCTGCATCAGCTAAGATAATCGACCTGAAGGGAACGACACTTATGCCTGGAATGATAGAGGGTCACTCGCATTTATTTTTGCATCCATACAATGAAACAAGCTGGAACGACCAGGTGCTGACCGAACCCCGGGCCGAACGCACGGCGCGTGCCGTGGTGCATGCCCGCGAAACACTGATGGCAGGTTTTACCACGGTGCGTGATTTGGGGACGGAAGGCGCAGGCTACGATGATGTTGGATTAAAAACTGCAATAGAAAAAGGTGTGGTACCAGGCCCGCGTATGATGGTGGCCACAAGAGCAATAGTGGCAACAGGAAGTTACGGCCCTAAAACATTAGTGCCCGAAGCAGATATATTGAAAGGCGGCGAGGAGGCGGATGGCATAGATGGAATAACCCATGTGGTACGCTCGCAAATAGGGCATGGCGCCGATGTAGTGAAAATTTATGTCGATTACCGCTGGGGTGTGAACGAAACTGCTGCTCCTACTTTTACAGAAGAAGAATTAAAAACAGCGGTAGAAGTAGCCAAAAGCAGCGGGCGGATAGTGGCTGTTCATTCCGGCACAACCGAAGGTATGCGGAGGGCAATAGCGGCCGATGTAACCACCATTGAGCATGGCGACGGTGGAACGCCAGAGTTATTTAAGCTAATGGCAGAAAAGGGTATTGCCCTTTGCCCCACCATCGCCGCTACCGAATCGATCTTATCATACGAGGGCTGGAAAAAGGGCACCGATCCCGATCCTGCTGCTGTTAAAAGGAAGCATTATATTTTTACCGAAGCACTGAAGGCCGGGGTAACCATTTGTATGGGCGGCGATGTGGGCGTTTTCCCGCATGGCGATAATTCCCGCGAAATGATTCTGATGGTTGAATATGGCATGAAACCGATAGATGTTTTAAAATCAGCCACCTCCGTAAACGCGACAGTTTTTAAACTAAGGGGCCTTGGCAATGTAAAACCGCTTTACCTGGCCGACCTGGTGGCTGTAAAAGGCGACCCAACTGAAGATATCAAGGCAGTAAAGCAGGTAAAATTTGTGATGAAGGATGGCGTGATTTACCGGCAGGAGTAAATCTATCAATTGCCAAAGCAACTTATACCTTTGTCATTCTGAGCGAAGCGAAGAATCTTCTACGTGCGAATAGATGCTTCGTTCCTCAGCATGACAATTTAATATTGAAAAAATATTTATGAAAATTAGTATTGAAATAGACAATGAATTGATGACAAAAGCTAAGGCGCTTAGCGGGATCTATGACGAACGCATCATCGTTGAAAAGGCTTTACAGCTATTTATTGAGATTGAGAGTCAAAAAAAGTTGAAAGATTTGTATGGAAAAATTGAATTGGATGAGGAAGCTTTTAAATAATCACTCTTTGATTCCATAATAATTAGTCGACCTACTTAAAATGACGATACCAATCACCATTAGATTCTCTATCCACAGTTTCTTGAGATTCAAAACCAATATGGACTTCGCTTCGTGCATTAAGAGGATAATTATTTTTAGCTAAAACTTCTCTGAGGGAATCATTTAATGCAATGTTTTCTTTGAGTTGTTCTTTCATATCGTCTGACTGAACAGATATCCAGTACACTAAATGCTTGGGATCAATGTGGTAAGCCCCATACCACCCGACAGAATATTTTTCACTACAATATGGCTTGACTAAATCTGTGATATCAGTTCCAATTTGAGTTATTTTTTTCAGCAACTCAGGGTTTGATTTATTTACACCCTTCAACCTAAAATACTTATAAATCTTCACCCCCGACATGATGATCATCGAGAAAACAACGATGCCGACGGTGCCGTAAACCCAGCTGATACCATCCTTAACCACCGCAAGGAAAACAATGGCGAACAGGAATATGGTGGATACCTCGTTCCAGATGCGCAATTGGGTTGATGTCCACTTAAAGACCCCATTGCGCATTTGCTTTATCTTATTCTGGCAGATGAAATGATAAACGATCAAAAGCACAACAAAGGCAAGTTTAATATGCATCCAGGGCTGCTGCAGCCAGGCGGGGAATAAGAAAAGCATGGTAATTCCTGCTGCAACGGTTAAAAACATGGATGGAACGGTGATCACGTTCCAGAGCCTCCGCTCCATGATCTCAAACTGGTCGGATAAGATTTTGCGCTCAGTCTCCGGTTTTTCCTGCGCTTCGGTATGATAAATAAACAGTCGTACAATATAAAACAGGCCCGCAAACCAGCACACCACAAATATGATGTGTATTGCTAAAACATATCTATACGTTTCGGTCATCTAACTAATACCTGTATTCTTTTATAATATCAACCGCATACTTCACATTATCAAACGGTATATCCGGCATAATGCCATGCCCAAGGTTAAATATGAAACCATTCTCCCCTCTCATACGATCAAACAAACGGTATATTCTCTCCCTGATCACTTTTTTATCAGCATACAAAATATGCGGATCCAGGTTGCCTTGTACGGCTACGCCCTTCGGTAAACGCTTCTTGATATCCAGTAGGTCAACATTCCAGTCGATAGAGATCACATCCGGCTTGGCCTCAGCCATTAACGGTGCAAACACCGAGCTGCCCTTGCAGAAAGAGATCACCGGGATATCCTTCCGGTTTAGCTTACTGATTATCTCAGTAATATATCGGTGCGAAAATTCCTTATAATCATCCCAGGCTAAAGCCTGAGCCCAGCTGTCAAATATCTGTACCGCATTTACTCCGGCCGCTATCTGCATATTCAGGTAATCCGCAGTTACAGTAGCAATTTTTGACAATAGCTGGTGCGCCAGTTCAGGCTCATTATGTAGCATCAGCTTGGTCAGCTTAAAATCTTTTGAAGATCCACCTTCAACCAAATAGCTCATTACCGTGAATGGCGCCCCGGCGAAACCTATCAATGGGATACTCCCATTGAGCCGTTGTTGTACAACTTTAATCGCGTCAGCAACATATTGCAGCTTGTGCACCACTTCCGTATCCAATGCATCTATATCAGCCTTAGTACGAACAGGGTTGGCAAACTTTGGGCCTATATTCTGTGTAAAACTCAGGTCGCCACCCATAGCTTCAGCAGTAACCAGTATGTCCGAAAATAAAATAGCAGCATCAATGCCGAGCAAATCAACTGGCAACATGGTTACATCGGCAGCCAGTTCCGGCGTTTTGCACATTTCAAGGAAAGAATATTTATTCTTAATATCCCAATACTCCTTCATAAACCTGCCCGCCTGGCGCATCATCCACACTGGTGGCCGTTCTGTCTTCTCCGAAAATGCTGCTTTTATTAGTAGTGAATCTCTCATAAATTAAATGTAGAGACGCAAAATTTTGCGTCTCACCCTTGTATATCAAAATATTATTTTAAGAGACGCAAAATTTTGCGTCTCTACAGACGTTAATGTTTCTTTATTTCCTGTCTCAACCGGTCAATAACCGATACCATTTTGGCAGTTATTTTTTCCCTGTCCTTTAAGGCCAGCTGCAAATAGGCCTCGGCTTTTTCATAATTGCCCTGCCTTATGCTGATGTTAGCCACATGTACCAGCGCTGCTACATGATCGTTTACTGTACGTAGCGGAAACTGTGCCGCCAGCTCATAATGCCGTTCGGCAGCATCAAAATCATGCCTTTGCAGGCAAATTCCGCCCATCATATATTCATAAAAACCGCGTCGCTTTTTGCTCAGCCATTCCGGCTTTTTTACCTGGTTCAGCAGTTCCTCAGTTTTTTGGAAATCTTTGAGGTGATAATATTTTGCCGCAAGTACAAGCGTACCCTGCCTAAAATATTCTACTATGATCAGCACCATCATCATCAGGCAAAATGCGGCCAGCTGATAAACATGCTGATAAGTAAAAAACACCAGCATTGCCGCAAATATCCCGGTAACAAAAAGTCGTGCCCTGTTGCTGAACATTAATTAATGCTGATCTGTAAATTTATACCCAACGCCGCGGATGGAATGAAAATAAACCGGGTTCTTGGGATCTGGTTCGAAGTATTTACGGAACGTAAGGATAAAATTATCAATAGTGCGGGTTGAAGGATACACGTCATAGTTCCATACAGTTTCCAATATTTGCTCGCGCGATACAGCCTCATTTCTGCGCTCTATCAGCAGTTTAAGCAACATGGTTTCCTTTTTCGTTAACGGAGTTATCGACCCGTCACCATTCACCAGTTCGAACGAATTAAAGTGGATAGTTTTGTCACCTATTTTATAGCTGTTAAATTCTTTCAGGTCATCCCCTTTTAAACCCCTTTTCACCAGGTTATTTACGCGCAATATCAGTTCTTCAAGGTTAAATGGCTTGGTCAGGTAGTCATCCGCGCCCTTTTTCAAACCTGCAATCTTATCCTCATTGGTATTTTTAGCGGTAAGGAACATAATAGGCACTTCGGAGTTTTCCAGCCGGATGGTCTCAGCTACCACGAAGCCGTCCACCTCAGGCATCATCACGTCCAGTATTACCAGGTTAAAACGCTCCTCTTTAAATATTTGCAGCGCTTTTTTGCCGTTGGTGGCAGTTGATACCTTGTAGCCCTCAAGCTCAAGATTAAGTTTTATGGCTTCCAGCAGATGATCTTCATCTTCGGCAAGCAGGATCCTTTTTTTATTTGGCATGTGATTATAATTAAGTGTTAAGCAAAAACAATTTCAAAAATACTTCCGGTGGGGTCGTTATCCTTTACCTTGATACTGGCCTCATGCTTATCAAGTACTTCTTTTACAATATATAAACCCAATCCCGTCCCCTTTGTATTGCGTGTATCCTCACTGCCCACACGGTAAAATTTGTCAAAAATACGGCTTTTTTCGTCATCAGCTATTCCGATGCCATGATCGGCAACTTCCAGGTGTATAAGGCCATTTTTTGAATACAGCTTCACATCAACTATCTCGCAGGGGCCAGAGTATTTAATGGCATTTTCTATCAGGTTGGTTACCACTGAGGTTAGCGCGAACTTGTCGCCTGTTATCTCAATTTTTGGTTCGATCTCGGCGTTGATCAGTTGCTCGTTGATGTCGCATTTGTTCAATTGCAAGCGATTTACAATGTTATCCACCAAAACCGATAAGTTGAATTCAGCTTTTGGAAATGTGTACGACCGGTTATCGATCTTCGAAGCCAGCAGCATATTCTCCACCATGTCATCCAGGCGCTCAATATCAAGCAACGATTTTCCGATAAAATCCTGTATCTGTTGTTTGGTCAGATCTCTCTTTTGTATGGTTTGCAGCAATAATTTGATAGAGGCTAATGGCGATTTTAGCTCGTGCGTTACAGATAGCAGGAAGTTCTTTTTTTGTTCATGCAGCTTGCGCTCCTTTTTAATGGATTTGTGTAAGCTCACTGCCCCAAACGCAAACACAAACACAAACATACTGCCCTCGCCCAATATCATAGCGGTGCGCTCAGGCTGTAAGGTTACCAGCATATAGCCCCACCAGATCAGCTCTGCTACGGCATAAATAATAAGGGCGTAAAAAATTACAAATGGTCTTTTCATAACCTCATGCCCCCTCTAAATCTCCCCCGATAGGGGAGACTTTTTTTATTTTTATTCAAATTAATATTTACCATTATAAATGCTTTTATAAGCCCTCCCTACCGGGGAGGGTTTGGGTGGGGCGAAATACAATATCCAAACTATCAAATATAGCCCGTTTTGCCTTTTCAAGTTCAACTTTATTATGAGCAGATGAAATAAAACCAACTTCGTAACCTGATGGCCCTAAATAAACACCCCTGTTGAGCAACTCACGGTGCATTTTTTTGAATTTCTCCATGCTTGCCGCGTCAATCTCATCTGCTCTGCTGATCCTTACCTTATCAGTAAAGGCAAACCAGAATATAGAGCCGATACTAAACACCTTAAATTTATAATTTCTCGCGGTAGCAAAACGCTGGATCGATTCCGTAAATTCTTCAGTCTTGTTATTCAAATCACGGTAAAAACCCATCCGTAATAGTTCACCTAACTGGGCTATGCCTGCTGCCATCGCAACCGGGTTACCTGATAAGGTTCCTGCCTGGTAAACAGACCCTTCAGGCGAAATATTACTCATAATTTCTGCTGATGAGCCGTAACAACCTACTGGTAATCCACCACCAATTATTTTACCATAAGTAATAATATCTGGTTGGATACCATAATATCCTGCTGCACCTTCAAAGCCCACCCTGAAACCTGAGATCACCTCATCAAATATCAGCAAGGTGCCGTTTTGGGTGCATATCTCGCGCAGATATTCAAGATACTCCTTATCCTGCAATAGCAAACCATTGTTTGCCGGAACAGGCTCAATGATGACCGCCGCTATTTGATCCTTAAACTCTTCAAAGGCCTTTTGTAAAGCCTCCTTATCATTCAGGGCGACAACGATAGTTTCTTCTGCAAATGATTTAGGGACCCCTGCGGATGAGGTTTCGCCAAAGGTAACCAGTCCCGAACCTGCCTTAACCAACAAGGAATCAGAATGGCCGTGATAACAGCCTTCAAATTTTAATATCTTATCGCGTTTGGTATAGCCCCTTGCCAGCCGGATCGCCGACATTACCGCCTCGGTACCCGAGCTTACAAAGCGAAGCTTTTTAATGAATTTATTATTTTTGAGGATCAACTCAGCGAGTTCATTTTCAAGAGCAGTAGGCGCACCAAAAGACATGCCGTTTTGCATCACCTCGATTACCTTTTCGCGCACCTTAGCAGGATTATGTCCCAGGATCAACGGACCCCATGAACAGCAGAAATCGATAAACTGGTTACCATCCGCATCCCATATATGGCAGCCGTCGCCCTTTTCAATAAAAAGTGGCGTACCATAAACCGATTTAAAAGCCCTTACCGGGGAATTAACCCCGCCCGGAAAAAACGTTTTCGCCTTCTCATACAATTCCGCAGATTTCTCCCGGCTGATATCAGGCTTCCCGGTAGTACCCACCGGTTCATCACCCTCATTTGAAAACATCTTTTTTATTGATTCAAGCATATTTTTTAGCTTAAAGCTGAAAGCATAAAGCTTAAAGCCTCTAATTTCTATCTATATATTAATTTACAAAAGCTTTGCGCTTTGGTCTTTTAGCTTTCTACTCTTACAACCATTTATTCTCCAGCACTTCCTTAGCATGATACGTCAATATCGCCGTTGCTCCAGCCCTCCTGATGCTGGTAAGCACCTCTGTTATAGCACGCTGATCATTGAGCCAACCTTTTTGTATGGCTGCTTTTAGCATCGCATATTCGCCGCTCACATTGTATGCTGCTATTGGTAGTTCTGTATTATCTTTTAGTAATTTAATCACATCCAAGTAAGCCAATGCCGGTTTCACCATCAGGAAATCTGCACCTTCCGTTTCGTCAAGGTCGGCCTCAATTAATGCTTCACGCTGATTTGCCGGGTTCATCTGGTAGCTTTTTTTATCGCCGAACTTAGGGGCCGAGTTTAAGGCATCCCTGAACGGCCCATAAAATGCACTGGCATATTTGGCGGTGTACGACATGATGGAAACATGTTTAAAATCGTTCCCGTCAAGCACATCTCTGATAAAACCAACCCTGCCATCCATCATGTCCGATGGAGCAATAATATCTGCTCCTGCACGTGCATGCGCCAAAGCCATCTTGCCCAAAATTTCCAGCGTTTCATCATTCAATATCTCACCATTCTCCACTAAGCCATCGTGCCCGTCACTGCTGTAGGGGTCCATGGCCACATCGGTGATCACACAAGCCTCAGGGAAATTCTTCTTCACTTCACGAATGGCACGCAGGTATAAGCTTTCTTCACGGTAGCTTTCAGTAGCGTACTTATCTTTTAATGCCTCATCGATATTAGGGAAGAGATCGAATGACTTTAATCCCAGTTTCAGGCAGCTTTCCACCTCGCGCAGCAGATTATCTATCGAATACCGGTAAATACCCGGCATGGATGATACTTCGCTCTTCTGATTTTCGCCATCCACAATAAACAGCGGGAATATCAGATTGGCCGCGCTCAAATGCGTTTCCTGCACCATTTGGCGAATTACTTCACTTTTTCGGTTTCTTCTTGGTCGTTGTAACATTAGCTGTTGTACTCCTGTTCAGAATTGCCTTTGAGGCCGGAGGAACGCAAAGTTATGCAAACCCTGACAATTATATATCGTATTAAAGGCTTAAAGGTAATTTATGGCGCAGAGATGATTTTAGCCAAACACCTTGCATTTGAAATAAATTGTTTAGCTTTATATCACCTAACGTCCTCTTAGACAATGAAAACCAATAGTTCAATCTTAATAATAGCGCTGGCTTGCCTGTTCGCAATAAGTGCCTGTCAAAAAGCCGGCATTACACCCGGCCAAAAAAAGACTTCAGATACCACACAGTTAAAGATACAGGCCATAGCTGTGGCAGAGGATGACGTAACGATCACTTTGCCGCAGGATTCAGTCCAGTTAACCGGCAAGAGCGGCAAGCCTGGAGATGTCATTGTAGGCTATTTGTGGAGCCAGATCTCCGGTCCCAACGAAGCCATGATTATGAACGAAAGTTCTCAATCTGCAGAAGCAAAAAAGCTTATCGAGGGTAAATACCTGTTCCAGTTTATGGTGATTAATAAAAGCGGATCTACAGGTATAGACACTTTAACCGTAACGGTTAAAGGTCCGAACACAGCAACACTTGACTTATCGCCAACAAACAACCCTTACGAAACCAACGTTGGCATATATAACGGCCAGGATGCAAGTAACCACACTTCTATAGAAGAACCGCTTTGTGCCTGGACCATCAACTATTTACCTGTCACCGTACGTAACCTGATAAAATTTGATCTGAGCAGCATCCCTGCCAATGCCACTATATTATCAGCTGATCTTTACATGTATTCTGACACGATACCTAAAAACGGCGACCTGGTACATGCCAATTTTGGAACGGATAACTCATTCGCAGTACAACAAGTTGCTACTTCATGGGATGTCTCTACAGTAGGCTGGTTTAACCAACCGGCGGGCTTAACGGCCAACCAGGTGATAGTACCAAACACATCGCTTCCATTCCTGAATGTTGATATCAACGTTAAGAATATGGTTAGTTCAATGGTGAGCACCAATGCAAACTATGGGTTTAAACTATCGCTTCAAAATGAAGTGGAGTACACCAGCAGGATATTCTGCTCGAGCTATTATGCTGATGCCACAAGGCACCCAAGATTGATTGTGAAGTATACGAAGCCCTGAATTAGTCCATAGTTGATAGTCAATGGTAAATCCAAAAATACTATGGACTATTGACCATCGACTATGGACTTAAAGTCCAAACACCGCCTCTGCCAATCCCACTTCATCGGGCGAAAAAGGTAGCGTATACTTTGTGCCCATCTCATCAAACTTCCTGCCGGTTGATTTGCCGATGGCGATCACTTTTTGCTCGGGCTCCAACAGGTTATCAGTAAAATAAGCCTCCACGTTTGATGGGCTGGTAAACACCAGTATATCTGCTCCCGTCCCTTCTACATTCTCTTCAAGTACCGTTTCATAAACCGGAAGATCAATGATCTTCGTATCAACCGACAATCCTTGCTGTATACTCCGCATTGAGCTTTCAGAGCCAGGGAATAAAATTTTTGTCCCATTGGCCAGCTTTGCAAACTCATGCGCAACGTCAACCGTATCTATCCCTACTCCGGTGTAGGTTGTAAAGTGGCCCTTCAGCCGCAAAGTTTCTTCCGATCCACTGCCCATTACACCAAATTTTACACCTTCGGGCAATTGCGGCCCTAACTGGAAAAAATATTCTATCGCGTTTTTGCTGGAAAAGAATATCCAGTCGATATCCCTCAAAATATAAGGATCCAGTTTATTGATAACCGGCACTGTACGTATCAGTGAACGTGCCTCTATCCCAATGCCGTGTTTTGTAAGTGCCTTGCGGAAATAACTTTGCTCGGATAGTTCGCGGGATATAAACACATTCAGGGGAAATTTGCGCTGAGGGTCAAAGCGGGCAACTACTTTTTCAGGCAGGCCATCTAAGGTGTCAGACTGTAAAAATAATCTGTCAGGGAAATCCTCCCCGGTATCAGCCTTTGAAGTAAATACCTGGAACATTCCTTCATCTCTGCGGCAATAACAGCCTAATGGCAAATGACATCCTCCGCCAAATAATTTTAAAACAGTACGCTCAACCGCCAGTTCTTCAGCAACATTGGGGTGATTTAATTTCTGCAGTACATCAAATAGATCCCTGTCATTCTCCCTTATCTGGATAGCCAGCACACCTTGCGCAGGGGCCGGGATCAACTCAGTAGGCATTAATTCTTCCACATGAAATTCACTCAGATCGATATTCAGCCTTGATACACCGGCTTTCGCAATCATGATAGCATCATACTTCTCATCGCGCAGCTTACCAATGCGGGTTGGTACATTGCCGCGCAGGTCCTGTATCTCCAGATCGGGGCGATAAGCCAATAATTGTGCCTTGCGGCGATTTGACGAAGTGCCTACAATGGCGCCATATTTTAGCGACATTTTTTGGTGAACATCCACACAGTCCTTCAAAATCAGCAACAGTTCAGAGGGGTCCTCCCTTTCTGAAACTGCTGCGATGATGAGTCCCGGGGGGTTGTCAGTCGGCAGGTCCTTATGCGAGTGCACAGCAATATCAATGGTCCCTGCCATGAGTTCTTCTTCAAGCTCTTTGGTAAAGAAACCCTTACCCTCAAGCTTATCAAAGCTCAAATTTAGGATCCGATCGCCCTGGGTTTTGATGATCTTCAGTTCGGCGGTAACGTTGTTTTCGGCAAGCCTGTCTTTTACAAAATTAGCCTGCCATAGCGCCAATTCGCTGCCGCGTGTTCCAATAATCAGTGTTCTGTCCAAGGGATCGTTATTTGCATCGCAAATTTAACTTTTTAAAGACACGATTTTAGGATTTATTGATGATATGAAAATTGGCTGACTAATGGGGTGAATAAAAGCTTCAAGACTTATCAATCCCAAATCAACGGCCTATCGTTACCCAGTATTCTGAAATAAGAAAGGAACTGCCCTGTATGCACAGATTCATGATAAGCGAAGCGTAATAAATAATCGCCAAGCAGCCGTTTTTGGTCCCTGTCCGAGCGGACTATCAGGGTGTTCAGGTCCTCGGGAGTAAATGATCTTATGTCTTCAAGAAATTTTTCCCTGTAGGGCTTAGCAAAGTCTATTTCATCCTGCAAAGTGGTATAGGGCCTGCCTTCCCAGGGTGAAACATAGTTGCTCACATCGCCGCGGTTGCTCACCAGTGCATGGTAAAAATGTTCAGAGTCGAGCACGTGTCTTACCATTTCAATAAAGCTCATGGCATCTTCGTCGGGCTTCCAGGAATAAATATCGGGGGTAATGGCTGTCCAAAGTTTCAGACTTCTTCTGCGTACTTCTTCAAAATTGAGGATGATTAATTCGGCAGGGGTCATCAGATCAGCTATTGATAAGAATTTCCTTCGCCATGATCATCGGCACACTGATATACTTCTTCTCCATGTAATTCATCACCTTTTCCAGTATCTCGCGTGATTGCTGATCCATGCCCTGCACCTCTTCAGCAAAAACAGAATTGATGGCCATATTGCGTATCTCCTTTATTTTTTCGGGCACTTCGCGCATAGCAACCTCAATGCGCCGCTGTTTTAGTATGGGTAAAAATTCGGAAATGTTTTGTTCAATGATCTTTTCGGCATGTACCTGTTCCTGGTAGCGTTCCTGCAAATTATTCTTGGCAACTTCGTTAAGCGAATGCACCTCGATAAAATTAACCGGAAAGGTTGTCAAAACTTCAGGAGCAGTGTCATTCGGAATAGCCAGGTCGACGATGGTTTTTTTATCTGTTTCGCCATTCAACAGGCTTTTATATACTTCAGCAGTAATAATGGGTTCCACACAGGACGTGCAGGTGATGATGGCGTCAAAGCCTTTATGGTAAGTTTTTAAGGCATCAAGCGTATATGCTTCACCGCCAAGATCTTCAGCCAGTTGTTTGGCCTTCGACAATGTGCGGTTAAACACGGCAAAATTCGAGAATTTATGCTTTTGCAGGTATTTGGAAATATTGCGGTTGGTTTCGCCTGCGCCAATGATCAACACACGTGCATTGGTGCACAAATGAAGGTCTTTAAGTTTACGGTAAGCGAGAGAAACAACGGAGATAGGATTGCGGGAGATATTGGTTTGGGTGTATACTTCTTTGGCGGTTTTGACGACTGTGTTCATCACCATTCGTAAATAATCGCCGGTAAGCCCCTCCTCTTTACAGCTTTCGTAGGCCTTGCGCATCTGCGGGAAAATTTCCTTTTCGCCGACAATCATGCTTTCAAGTGAGCACGAGGTACGCAGCAGATGATTCAACGCCTCGTTATCCTCGTAAATGGATGCGCCCTGCATAAATATCCCCACATGCTCAGAGCAGAGGCCGATATCAAGTGTTTCAATAAAGCGCTCGGCAAAATCATTATCAACAACCCGGTTAGCGGCCATGATAAACTCCACCCGGTTACAGGTAGCCAGATAAAATATCTCGGGGATGTCAAATTGTAATTTGACCCGCCGAAGCTTATCAGTCAGATTTTCCTGGCAAATAACCAACTTCCCCAATTCCTTCAGCTCGATCTGTTTATGCGTAAAAGCAATGACTTTTAAATACTTCAAAGCAAGTTTAAATTTGACCCAACAAATGTAATAGGATTATGCAGACGCAATGTCAATACTTTGTCAAACACATCAATTTAGAATGTTTACAAATAGTGTACTTTATACGCTTATTAATCCTGTATTCCTTAATACGATGGACAGATATTTAGTGTTATATTGAGCGATGCGAATGTTGAAAAAGATATGCCTGGTTATCTTAATCTTATTTTATATGATAGCCGGCATCAACCATTTCCATAATCCGCAATCTTATTATCGCATCATCCCTCACTATCTTCCATATCCTATACTCATAAATAATCTCGCAGGTTGCTTCGAGTTGTTATTTAGTCTGATGTTGATCTTTCCGAAAACAAGAGCCATCGCCGCATGGGGAATTATTTTAATGCTGATCGCCTTTTTACCGGTGCATATCAATATGATCTATGATGCACCATTGAAATTGGGTAGTCTTACGGTAACTCCTTTGATAGCATGGATAAGATTAGTTATTTTACAGCCATTGCTGATTTGGTGGGCATGGTGGTATACTAAAGGGCAAAAAGCTGAAAGGTAAAAGCTGAAAGCCTTTATTCAATTCCTGTACAATATATTTGTATTATGACAAGTTTGATAGTTAAAGTTCATAACGAACATGATAAAAATGTTCTGATAAATTTTTTGAATAGTTTAAATTATGAATATTATGAGCATTTGACTACTGATAAATCAGATACAACCGGGTATCTTTTATCAGGAGAGTCAATGAAAAAACATTTGGAGGAAAGTATTAAAGAAGCAGGAAAAGTAAAGTCTGTTCCATTAAATGATTTATGGAAATAGTTGAAATTAATTCATGATCAAAAAGGAAATTTTCTCCGTCCCTGGTGCCAAAGGCAGGAATATGCTGATGGATCTGACCTATGATGATGCCAATCCGAAAGCGCCCCTGGTGATCTTCGCGCATGGCTTTAAGGGTTTTAAGGATTGGGGATCGCATAATTTGGTTGCCTTATATTTTGCCGAAAACGGATATCGTTATCTCAAGTTCAATTTCTCGCATAACGGCACAACGCCTGATAAGCCAATAGATTTTGCCGATCTGATCGCCTTTAGTGAAAACACCTTTACAATGGAACTGGATGATCTTGGCGCGGTGATCGACTTTGCCTGCAATGGTTCGGCAATACATCCGGCTAAGGGTGTAAACCTGATGGGGCATAGTATGGGTGGCGGCATCAGCATTATAAAAACTGCTGAGGATAAGCGGGTAAACAAACTAATTACAATGGCTTCCATTTCAAGCTTTCGCAATTTATGGCCGCAAAATGCTGAGGCCCAATGGAAGATTCAGGGTATCATGTACGTTCACAATTCACGTACCGGCCAGCAAATGCCTTTAAAATCAACATTGCTTGATGACCTGGATGCGCATCCCGGGCGCTTAAATATTATGGAAAAAGCCGCAGCAGTAAATCAACCCTGGCTCATCGTGCATGGAGATGCCGATCTGGGCGTACCAGTAAGCCATGCAAAGGAGTTAAAAGTTGCTCAGCCAAATGCGGAATTGATCATACTGCCCGGTGCTGATCATACTTTTGGCAGTTCACATCCCTATGAGAACGACGTTTTGCCTGCACCTTTAATGGAATTCTGTATCAAGGCAATTCAATTTCTTGATCAGCAATGATTTATATTCACCTGAAAGCAACCTTTTTTTCTTTTTGCTGCGTAATTAGTCAATATTAACGATACTTGCGAATGAGTTTAGAGAGCGCATCAAAAAAGGGAAGCAAATTTCTTAATCCCATACCTACTGATGCTGGTGGCTTTGGTAAGCTGATCCCTATATTAAGGGAATATTATACTAATACTGCCGAAACTACGCCAAAGCAAACCTTAGGGCCATTCAAAACCGACCCGGCAATCTATAAAAAGAAGCCTGCAAGTGGTTTAAGGATCACTTTGATAGGGCATTCGAGTTTATTGATAGAAATTGACGGCAAGCGTATTCTTACCGACCCCGTTTGGGGCGAACGGGCATCGTTCTTATCATTTATGGGGCCAAAACGTTTTTTTGAGCCGCCATTAAAGCTTGATGAACTGCCTCCATTAGATGCCATTTTGTTGTCACACGACCATTACGATCACCTCGATAAAAATACCATCAGGTATTTCGCAGGTTCAACCATTCAGTTCTATTGTTCACTGGGAGTTGGGCTGTATTTGGAGGAATGGGGAATAAATGCGAATTACATTACCGAGGTAGACTGGGGCGACAGTGTGATGATCGGCCGGGATGTTATTCTGACGGCTACGCCGGCGAGGCATTTTTCGGGCCGTGGCATCATCAATCGTAATGAAACGCTTTGGTCGTCATTTGTGATAAAGGGGCCAAAACATAACATTTTTTTTGGGGCCGATTCGGGCTGGTTCCCCGGTTTTAAGGAGATAGGTGATATATTTGGCCCGTTTGACCTTACAATGCTGGAAATAGGCGCTTACGGCAAATATTGGCCCGATATCCACATGGGCCCCGATCATGCATCCACCGCACACATCGCCCTGAAGGGCAAACTAATGATGCCAATTCATTGGGGAACATTCAACCTGGCGCCACATGCCTGGAACGAGCCAATTGAACGGCTGGAACAATATGCTAAAGAAAAAAAGATCAAACTATTTGTGCCAGAACCAGGTAAACCCACAGAGGTAAAAGGCGCTTTGAATTCTGAATGGTGGAAAGCTAAGTCTTGAGTCCTCAGTCGAAAAACTTTATTGCTGCACTCAATTTTCCTGCGGTTCGATCCAGTTACCATCCTCACGGATAATATTGATGAGCTCATCAAGCGCATTAACCGAAGTGATATTTTTCTTTACCGCTTCCTTACCGCGATACAGTGTAACCTTATCCGTGCCCGAACCCACGTAGCCATAATCTGCATCCGCCATTTCGCCCGGACCGTTTACGATACAGCCCATAATGCCTATTTTCAACCCTTTCAAATGGCTCGTCCGGCTGCGGATCATTTGGGTAGTGATCATCAGGTCGAACAAAGTTCGCCCGCAGCTTGGGCAGGAGATATATTCTGTTTTGGATATCCTTGATCGTGTAGCCTGCAAAATTCCAAACGAAGTAGACGTGATCACTTTAGTTTCAACTTGAGGAGCATCGATCCATATCCCATCGCCAAAACCGTCAACTAAAAGAGCCCCGAGATCGGTACCTGCATAAAGTTGTAAGTTTTGAGTCTTGAGTTCTGAGTCTTGAGTCTCAAATTTATAGGAGCGTTTAATTATTACAGGCACATCTAAGCCTAACTCCTCCATTTTAAAGAAGAATAAGCGCTGATCTGCCATGCCGTGGATAGCATCGGTTTCCAATACAAAAACAAGAGTTTTATCCAGAGGCAATAAACCAAATTCCTCTGAGTCAATATCAGCCGGCTTAATATTAACCAGGTTTAATGCCGAAGTGTGATCTTCAGCATTGATATATTCCCGCAAGGTAAATACCGGATGACAATTGGTTTTATCAGCCAGCTTTTGCCAGGTGTTATAATTATACAACTGCTTCAAATTACCCGGCAAATTAAACGAGGGCAGCTGATCGGCCAAATAAACAAAATCAACCGACTGATCAGCCATATTGTATTTGTCAAGCAATGGCGAGTACAAATACCCCACATCGTTCAGCACCGTCGGGTCTTTAAGATTTTTATGCGAAAGGTCCGCAACTACCCTCGGCACCATATGCCCGCCGATAAATGCATTAGCTTCGTAAGTAGGGCGCTTTTTGTATTCGTATGGATTGTGAGAGGGAGGTGAAAGGTCAAAGGTCAAAGGTGAAAGGTTTTTTTCTTCCGCAGACACATTACCTTTTGCCTTTAACCTTTCGCCTTTCGCCTTTTCCCTCTCCAAATATCGTTCCACCAACGCAATAGCCACCGGCGCTTCCGCTTCAGGCTCTTCTGTAAGGGAAACGCGAACGGTATCGCCAAGGCCATCTTCCAGTAAAGCACCGATGCCTACCGCTGATTTGATACGGCCATCCTCGCCATCTCCAGCTTCTGTAACGCCAAGATGCAAGGGGTAATTCATCCCCTCGGCAACCATGGTTTCAACCAAAAGGCGATAGGCCTGCACCATTACCTGCGGATTGCTCGATTTCATGGAGATCACCAGGTTATGGTAATTCAGCATTTCGCACATCCGCATAAATTCCATAGCCGATTCCACCATGCCCTGCGGCGTATCCCCATAACGGCTCATTATCCTGTCGGATAACGACCCATGATTGGTGCCGATACGCATGGCGGTACCATATTCCTTGCAAACCTTTACCAATGGCGAGAACTTCTGATAAATACGCTCCAACTCGCCCTGGTACTCGGCATCGGTATAATCTATCTGGTCGAATTTCTTTTTGTCGGCATAATTGCCAGGATTCACCCTCACCTTTTCAACTATGCGCGCAGCTACCTCAGCAGCATTGGGGGTAAAATGTATATCTGCAACAAGCGGGGCAGTATAACCACGGTGACGCAATTGCTTCTTGATTTCGGCAAGATTTTGCGCTTCTTTTATGCTTGGCGCAGTGATGCGCACATATTCACAACCAGCCTCGATCATCCGGATGGATTGTTCCACCGTGCCGATGGTATCCATGGTATCGGTGGTGGTCATGCTCTGGATGCGGATAGGATTATTGCCGCCCATAGGCACATCACCGATGGCAACCTCACGGGTTACAAAACGGGAATATTCGGTAAGAGAATTACAGTAACGGCCTTGCAGCGCTTTGATAGCATCAGCATTCATGGAAGAGAGCGTTTAATAATGCAAATTTAAGAATTCTATTGTTGATTAATCGGATTCATTAAAAACATGTATCTTTAATAACCAATTAATGCATCCCCTAATGCACGAAACTATTGAATATCCCTATAGTAAGGGCTCGGCTTTGCTGGGCGTTGTGTTGCCGCTTATCTTCTTTGCGGTCACTTTTAACAATTTAAAATATTCCTGGGTAAATCATTATACCCTTGTCCTGGTACTTATCTCATTTGCCGACCTGATATTCCTCTCACTTTTAGTTTTTGTTCTGATCAAACGCCTTATCCCCGCACTCAGAAATGAGGTGGCGTTGGAATTGAATGATGAGGGCATAACAGATTATATGCGCAACATCGTAATTGAATGGGCCGATGTAAAGGATATTAACATGGAAAGAGGCCGGAATTTCTCCAAAATGATTGTCGACCTGAAGCATGAAACAGAATACGGCAGTCAAATCGCTGTTTCATTACGATGGATACAGGGTAAGGACCTGGAGATATGTGAAACTACAATGGCTTATTTTGAAGAAGTTACCAGTTTGACATAACACAACCGTTATTTCAGGCTGCCGTTATTCACTTTTCCTCATCAATCATTTTTATAGCTTCATCATACTTGGCAATCAAGCTTGGTGCGCGGTCAAACGCCCAGCCCCTATAGTTGTCGCGCATTAATACCAATGTTGCATGAATATTTTCGGGTTTTCTGGATTCTCTGCTTAAAAGTACGCTGGCGACCTTTTCCTCCACCTTATCTATCCGTGCCTGGTTATCGTAAATATCAGTCAGTTTGGAGATGAGTCCAAAACTTGCCTTGGTAGTTATATTATGGCTCTTAGCAACATCCCATGCTACCGTATTTAAATCGCGGTTCACTACACCTTCTGGTGCGATGTAATTTAAATTGAACTCATCGTTTGAGATGATTTTTTGCTGAAAATCTTTCGAATTTAAAGCAGAATCAATGTTTTTTAATATCTGCTTCTGGTATGCATAAAGCTCTTGTTCGGCTTTCCTGTTATTAACCAACTCTTGTTTTATATTATTAAGCAGTTCCCTCGTATCTCTTTTTTCGTGCAGAGTATTAAAATACTCCGTTAACACCAGGGCCAACAAAACGCTGAATATGATTAATGCTGATTCACCCAGGTATTCCTTCCAATCGCGAAGCACATAAACTTCCGGCTTTTCTTTGTGAGTGGATGTTTTATGTGGAATGGGGACTTGTGGTTTCATAATTGTCAGCCTAAAATAAAAAGAATTTCAGACTTAAAATTCAATATCTAATAACCTTGAACCATGAACAATCCTAAGGATGTTTATTTGTGAACTATCAGTCAGTTGATATATTATCCGATACTTATTTAACAATAATTCTCTTATTGACGGATTTACTATTTCAGGAACTGACTTGCCCGACATGGGGTATCGATATAACTGATCTATTTTATCAAATATCCGGTTTATAAATTTTCGGGCTATTGCTGGCGAGTCCTGTGAAATATAATTTTCAATATCTTCCAAATCTGCATAAGCTGATTCAGTGATAAATATTATTTGCTCCACTTATCAGAAAACTTTTGTTTTACGTCCTTATAATCATAAACCTTTCCATCTTGCACATCTTTCAGTCCTTTTTCCACCTTTTCTACAAACAAAAGCTTCTCAATCAGCTTTTCGGTGTCAAATTCATCGCCAAATGAATCAAGTGTTTCTATGACAGTGTTCTTCTTCATATCTTCAATTATTAAGCTAATATACGAAAAATGATTTTTAGCCATCCTATTAACAAAAAGGCTTCCGAAGTTTTAGAAACTTCGGAAGCCTCGTCATATTGCAAACTGCCAACTCAAAACTGCTAACTACCTAAACAGCGTCCGACAACGAGCTAAAAGTAAACTCCTTGATCTTCATCGGCGGGATGAGATAGCTGCGGTAGCTTTCCACGCTAATGCTCCTCTCAGGCTTGCCTAAAGCTTCTACATTGTTCAGCATGATCACGGGGCTTTCGTTAAACCGGAAATTTTTGATCGGGAACTTGATCTGCCCGTTCTCGATATAAAATAAACCGTCGCGGGTTAAACCGGTAAGCAATAAGGTTTGCGGATCGACCATGCGGATATACCATAGGCGCGAAACCAGGATGCCCTTTTCGGTACTTTTTATCATATCATCGATGGTGGCCGTGCCGCCTTCCATTATGATATTGCCAGGCCCGGGCAGTGGTTTTACCCCTTTCTTATCGGCCCAAAAACGTGAATAGGATAAGTTTTTCATTACCCCCTTCTCTATCCATGTAGTTTTTTCTCTCGGTAATCCATCGCCGCTCCATGTGGATGATGGCAATTCAGGATTAAAGGGATCCGAGTAAATAGTCACTTTTTCATCCATCAGTTGCTCACCCAAACGTGTGCCACCACCCTTCTTACTCAAAAAACTGCGCCCCTCCTCAGCACTACGGGCATCAAAGCGGAACATATTCTCAAGCATATAAACCGCTGCAACTGGCTCTAATATCACTGTGTACTTGCCAGGTTCTATAGCCTTGGCCCCTACTGAGCCATTCGCTTTGCTTGCCGCAATTTTGGTAGCAGTATAAGTATCCAGTTTGCTCACATCGGTAAAACCACGTGCGGCATATCCCGACGCGGTACCTGCCTCGTTACGGGTAGTTACCGAAAAGGTGACATCCGTGCCTTTGTTGTAAGCAAACAGGCCCTTTGAATTCATTACCGCATTAAAGTTGGTTGAATTTTCAAGAAAACCTGCCGCTGTCAATTTTGCTTCCTTGGTAACCGACAAACTCTTCGCAACCATTTCGGCACGACTATCCGGTGTCATCGCTGCGGTGTTTTCATTGTATGTAATTGAATCAGCAAAGGTTTGGGGGCCAAGCATCGGCATATATTCCGAATTTGGAGGAGCTAGCTGGGCAAGTTCTTCCGAACGGCGTACTACACGCTCCAAAGCGGCATCATCAAATTCATTAATGGTAGCTGTGCCGGCCTTTTTGCCATATACAGAAGTTACCGCAAGGTCCAATGTACTGATATCTCCGGCTGTTGAAACGGCATTTAAGGCATAACGGATGTTACCGCCCTCACCACCGCCCAAGCTTACTTCGCATTCATCTGATTTTGAATAACTGAGCACCTTCTTTAATAAAGCCTGTGCTTCTTCTTTATTTAATATAGGCATAATTATCCGATCTTTCTTTTTGTGTTAATTACATTTACTCCCTTAAACAATGCTGTTGAAGCACCATGTGATACCGCGCTCGACTGGCTCGGCTGACCCTTGCCATCATTGAAAGCCCCACCCAGCCTGTAGTCGTTCACATCGCAAACCTGTGCACATGAGTTCCAGAACTCCTGAGTGTTGGCCTGGTAAGCTACGTCATTCAACATACCGGCAATTTTCCCGTCTTTTATCTCATAAAACAACTGTCCGCCAAACTGAAAGTTATAGCGCTGCTGATCGATAGAGAACGAGCCGTCGCCAATGATATAAATGCCCTTTTCCACATTTTTGATCATATCATCAACGCTTAGGGATGTTTTGCCAGGTTGAAGTGACACATTCGGCATACGTTGAAACTGCACATCGCTCCAGTTATCGGCATAACAACATCCCTGCGATTCCTTTAGGCCGATGATATGCGCCTGGTCACGGATGGCCTGGTAATTTACCAGGATACCGTCCTTAATCAGGTCCCATTTTTTACATTTTACGCCTTCATCATCATAACCTACCGCGCCCAATGAACCCACTTGCGTTTTATCCGCCACAATATTTACCTGCTTGCTACCAAAATTAAAATTGCCTGATTTCCATTTATCCAATGTGAGGAAGCTGGTTCCTGCAAAATTGGCTTCATAACCTAAAACACGATCCAACTCTGTAGGGTGGCCAACAGACTCATGTATGGTCAACCAAAGGTGACTTGGATCAAGCACCATATCATATTTGCCGGGGTCTACTGTCTTGGCAGTAATCTTATCCTTCACCTGTTGTGCGGCCGCTTTAATATCCTCCAGCATATCATAACGCTTTTTGTAACGCGGTGTAATACCGCCTACCTTTTCGCTGTCAAGTGGTGTAAGATATTCATAACCCATACCAACCGGAGAGCTTAAGGAACGGCGTGTTTCAAAGCTGCCCTGTGCAGAATCAATCTTCGTTACATTAAATCCCGGCGAAATGCGGTGTATATCCTGGTCGATATATGAACCATCGGTCGAGGCAAAATACTTCTGCTCGTTTACCAAAAACAGGGTTGAGTTTACAAAGTTGGCCCCCCCGGCCATAGCAATGCTATTGGCATTTAACAATAGGTCGACTTTTTCCTTGATCGGAACCTCAAATCCATTTTTCTCCAATGGCGTTTTCCAGCTCACCTCGCCATAACCTTTTTGCGGGGCCAGTT